>Ga0155200_111_pt1 | contig 109108 bp, 102 predicted proteins | sample RifCSPhighO2_02_FD_106168 | JGI IMG/M metagenome (GOLD analysis project Ga0155200, IMG submission 106168) | Gammaproteobacteria bacterium RIFCSPHIGHO2_02_FULL_42_43
ACACTTGATAGTTGAAAACAAAGCTGTTGTGATTTTTGCTTGTGCTTTTTCTTTTTCTTGTCTTTCTGTTTCAGCGCGTGTTTCTGCCGTTTCAGCGCGTGTTTCTGCTTTTTTTATTTTCGTATCTTGGTTTACCATGTTTCTTTTAAGGAAAGCGTTTTCTTCTTTAAGAGCGTCGTCAATTTGTTGGCGACATTCGCGAATAATACCCAACGTTAAAAGACCAGAATTGATCGCATGAACTGCATTTTCTAATTTATTTCCAGCGGATAATCCGGTATTGCGCACTGCCCTACCAATAGGATTTGTGGATGCCAGGACCGCTTCTTCATAAGCCAGTTTGCACTCTAGTATTTTAAAAAATGCAAGCTGTGTGTCGCCACTACGGGGTTTCAGTGAATTTAAAAATAAGGGAACATAAATCAATACAGCCGCTAGAACCATTGCGCGTTCTTTTCGAAAGCCATAATCTCTGCCGTGAATGCATTGCTGTAATTTTTTGGAAAACGTATCTGTCATGATAATTAAATCAGTTAGCCTATCGCCTAAATAGACGGTACTATCTCCTAAGAATTCAGCTCTTCGGAACATATGTGAAAAGGCAAAATCAATTTGATTGAGCAAGAGATAAAGAAATTGGAATTTTATTTCTTTCTCGGCATCATCGATCACGTTTTTGTCGTCATAAAGCGATATAATATTCTTTTTTATCCAGGCGGAAGGATCAGCACCATTTAACATGAGCCCACGAATTATTTCCGCCCATTCCATATTGTTTGGGCATTTTTTATATTCTTCAAATACCACATCCAGTAAATCACTTAATGCGATTTGATCATCAGCTAAACTACTAGCGTCTTCTGTTCCCAATATGACACTTTGGATTTTTGTTAAAAATGTATTGAGTTGATCTTCTGGTAACGATAAAAGAATGCCTTGTAAAAATGCTTTTATTGTTTGAAGTGATGCCTGAGGCCATAGCAATTTTGTTTCGGGGTGAACCAGTTTTTCCTTTTGAAAACGATCTACTTTTTTTTCTGCTTTTTTACAATTTTCATTCCATGTAGCTTCTCTTTTTTCAAGTGTTTTTTCTGGCGACTTTGGAAGATTTTTAATAGATTCTGTTACCCATGTTTCTATTGCTTTCTGGGTTTTGCATTCAAGCGTTTCCCATTCGAGAGTTTCATCGTGATTCATTGCGTTATCATTGGAATTGTTTTCTGTTTGTTGTTTCAGTGACGTGTCAGCAAGTTCCCCCTTTGTTTTATTCACTTCTTGAAAATGGGATGTTCCTTTTTGAAGTAAGTTAGCCCGAAGTAAATGATCGCGGTGATATTGATTAATGAGAGCTGACATTCCTAGAAACTTCTGCAAAAAATTCATTTCTGTTGATAGAAATAAAATATTCCATTGCTCAATAAATATTTTTTTAAAAGGGTCGGACAGGCCGACATAATACTTGATCAGATCCTCTAAAATCTTAACCCAGGCCAGTGTGGCGGGTTCTGCTTCTGTTGTGGGGGCAGGCGGCGTAGCCGGTTTTTCTTTTTTTGGTGCGAGCGTTGACGGTTGAGATGGTAATGACGAAGATGACAACGGAGATGTAGCTTCATTTTTCGTTGCATTATTCGTCGTAATGTCTGTTGCAGGCATATTCGTTAACTCCGATGTTATTGGCATGTCTGCGTTTGCAGGATCAAAATTGGAGGGCGATACAGGAGAAGCCATTGATGATGCAGTATTTTCGGTGATGCTAGATTGATTTGTTTGGGATTGTGTTTCTATACTTTGCGTTTTTCTAGCAGAGCCTGATCGTTGTGATCTTGCTTCTAATTCCTCTGCTGCTCTTGCGTTGAGTCTGACCTGAGAGTTCAGCGCATTGTCTAGCGCAGCACCAAAACTAAGTTGAAGTTGGTGAGCCTCAAATTCAACTTGTAATGGCGCAGAAGATAAGGGTAATGATGGATCTTCTACGTGAATATAAAAAATACCCCCTTCTTCTTTATAATGAGAGGTTAGGACATGAGCTATTTTTTCTGTTTTTTCTTTAACATTTTCTAAGCAACGCTTTTTGTCATGAACATTGCCAGGACTAATGAAAGTTAATTTCCAAAGTGTTGCGTTATCTTTTGTGTCAACGGTAGTGACGCCTGCATCCTTGTTCGCAGGTAGTCTTGAAAAACGGGTGGCTTTCAAGTATTTATTTTTATGAGAAAGCTTTAAATAAAATGATTGATTATTGAGTCCATCGTCTAAATAGGGAAGTGCATTGTCATTGGAAAATTCAATCTCTAAGGATAACGCAAATCTCCTTTCCGTGGTAATTGCACAAAAATCTTTTTCTTTAGGTTGATAAAGATAATGCGGCCCCTTGGCATCTGTTAGTTGAATAATAATAGGCCGCTTAGTCACAATTAATTTTATTTGTTTTAAACGCCCCAGATAATGATCGGCGTTATTTTTTAAATTTTCATACGTTTCAAATGATCGATCCTTGATACAAGCGGGAAGCGCAGAAAATTTTTCTAAATAGTTTTTTTCTGCTTGAGTTTTTTCCATGTACTTCAGTAATTCATCGAACGAAATATGTTGATTGACGTTGTTCTTATTTTTTAATTTGTCACCTTCGAGTAAATCGTACGCAGTCTGCAGTTTTTTTAGTGTAATGCTGTAGTTGTCTAACAGTGTTTTTAAATCCTGCGTTGTATCTGGCGTAACATCATAAGGCACTAAACCGCCTTGCGAAATCTCAAATATTCTTACTGATGTTTCGCGTTTGCTTTGAAAATCATGATCAACAGCGGCAGAAACTCTTTCAAAATAATTCGCTATGCTCTCTTCTTTTCCCTTGGGATCGCGCGTTGGAGGATTGTATCCGCCTATACCCTTCACTTTGAGCTCATAAGAAGTTTCCGTATTTTGAGTTTGAATGAGTTTTTCTGCAGAAAGTATTTTTTTGACTAATGCAGGGTTTTCTCCCTCAATAGAGCGTCTAAGCTCATCTAAATTACTATTGGTATGAAATTTAATAGAAAGGCTATAACCGACTATCGATTCAACGGATCGAGTAAAAGCATGTCCGCTGCGATTTTCTATCGGCAACACAGTCGTATTTTGTAATGTACATTCCACTCTTTCGATGGCAGTCATCAAGAGATGACATTCGCTTTCTTGGGATGTTCTGCGGGCGTCAATTTGAGCTGTAAATCCACTTCGTCTAGTATGACCGTTATTAACAGTTACCGATCTATTATTTTCTATGTTGTGAACATCACCGGCACCAGCGCCGAGATGAAGCTTAGCCTTCATTTCTTTTTCACAGGATTCTATACTGTCGCCAATAGAGACATAACATTCTGAATTAACGCTCGATAGTGCTATTTCGCCCGCTAAGTTGGATACAGTTGATACGAACTGTCGTGTTGCTGCATTAAAGGATTGACCTAAAAATTTTCTTGCCGTGTTTTCGGGAGCTTCACTACGCATTACATCCTCCAGGTTCAAATTAACGTGAATCAGAGGGTATTATCCTTAATTTGCCCAAATTAAAAATGAAAACTAACATCCTTATGAATAATTTTGATTACACGCTTTATACTAGAGGTAAGGCAGGGAGTCAAGTTATCAATGTAAATCACGTATACGTGAGGCCTGTTTATGAAGAGTCCGCATTTCATGTTGCAAAACGTATATTGCATTGCATCGATTTTTTATCAACACAGCCTCAAATTGGAAAGCAAGGCAGGGTCGCGCGCACACGCGAATTAATTATTTCAAATACACCTTTCATCATTCCATATCGCGTAAAAAATAATGTAATTGAAATATTGCGTGTTTTACATGGCGCAATGCAAAAGAAGCACGCGCGAAACGAAGTGGAGCAAGTGCGTAAATTAAGTGTCTAATTCTCGCGTCAAGGGTACGCCTTTCTCTTGATCATGCGTCGTCACTTGCGAAGCTACGGGTCTCATCGAATGAAATAATCGTTGCGCCTCGGTTGCAGCGACATAAGCGCCATTTTTGACTGTTTCCGTAGCGTTTTGTAGTACGGTTGCGGCTTCTTCTACTTTCGGATTGTAACGAATTGTGTCATATATCTCTTTTGCAGATTCTTTAACACACTTTATTCCTGCTGCGATTTGAGCGAGATAGGTTTCATCAGGTACTGGAAACAGCGAGCCGCGTACTTCTGCGTAAAACGATAATGCTTTTTCTTTGAGATCATGAAAAATCGGTTTTAATTCGGCGTTTGTTAACTCTGTGAACGGTATTTTATTTTCTGAAATGATTGTGATATGTTGCAAATCCAATAAGTTTTTTTCGGATAATAGTACTGAGACCATCACCATTTTGATTTTGCTTCCCAGCGTTTCCGTGTCGCATTTGCTTAAAAAATTAATCGCGCAGTGTAACAATACGTTGGATTCTTTTGATGCCGCAGGTAGTTGAGATTTTATTTGTGCTGCGACAAGCGTTTTAAGCAACAAATAATCCTGAATACCAAATTCATCCACCAATTCTTGTGCGCAGTAACGTTTTTTTTCCTGAGATTCTTCCTGAAATTCTGTTCGCGACACCACCAACCCCTTTGCTTTCAAAAGAATTTTCATCTTTGGGTGATATTGAATGATAATTTGACTCGAAAATGCTCATTGACTGACGTGTCAACTGCGCTTTTCTCGCCAAATTATCATTCAATCTCACCTTAAATCTGAAAATTTAAGTCAATCAACCTTACAGAGTAGAAACTACTCACGCATTGGCTACCCTCTCAGTAAACAAAAAGTTTTTTTCTCTGCATCATATGCGCTGATTTCACCACGTTGAATATCAAAAAACCAGCGATGAATGTGCAGTAATTTTTGACTGACGCATTCTTGTATCCACGGAAATGTAAAACAATTTTGATATGATTGCATGAGTGCGTTTTTAGCGACAGTGTCCGCATCTTTTTGATTGTAAGACAACGTGATTTGCGACACCCAATTGGAAATAAAATCATTTTTCTGTTGGGTGTGCCGATTCAACAACGCTTCAATACCGCCACAATGAGAATGACCCAAGATAATGAAATGTTTAACTTGCAAATAACATACACCAAATTCAATGGCAGCGCTGGTGCCATGATGCCTTTCATCGCACTCGTATGGCGGCACAATGTTGGCAACATTTCTCACCACAAATAAATCACCAGGATGACATTGCAAAATAAGCGAGGGATCAACGCGTGAATCGCAACACGCCACAATCATCACATCGGGTTTTTGCCCGTGCAGCGCAAGCGTTTGCATGACATGATCATCACCCGTTGCATATTTTTTTCGAAATTGTTGGTAACCTGCAACAATTTTATCGAATGAATGTTTCATGGCGGTGTTTGCACGGGTTTAGCTAATTGAAACGCCCAGGGTTGACGCTTGAGCGTTTGATCAATCAAATATAACGCATAACGTGCACGCGGCGAATGATTTCTAGCGCGTTGAAACCAGCGCACCGCCTCGGTTTGATCCATGGACGTGCCTTGCCCATAAAAATATTGATAACCCAACGCATATTCTGCGGGTGTGACACCCTGATTGGCCGCATACAAATAATTGGCAAAGGCAGTTTTGTATTCACCGCGCGCATATGCTGCATTGGCGCGATGATAAGCATCATCACCAGGGCTGCAACCTGTGAGCAAAATTAATAAAGTAAAACCGACAGCAATCCAGCGCAACATAAACAACCTCTATTCATTTAAATTTATCAGGGATAATTGTTCCACAGGCAAAGGAATTTTTTCCAATGCACCATTGTTGTCAATGACGACGTAGTTTGTTGCGATGCGCGTAATCGTAACATTGTCCGGCAAGGTGTCACCGGCGCGATACACTTTGGCGGGCTGATCTGCGCTTGCAATCATGGCGCGCGAGAAGCCGGGGTGAATTGTCGTGATAACGGTACCTTCAAGCGACAGCTGCAATCGTGTATCGGGCAACGCATCCAAGTTACCCGCGTATACACCAAATAAGTGTAAGTCGGCGAGGACGGGAGTTGAGATTGCGGCAGCGCGTGCGGGCGTTGCCGCTATTTTTTTTGCAAAGGGCATATCAAGAAAAACCATAGCGGTTTGCCAAACGGCATATAACAGGAGCAGCCACACAAAAATTGTCACTACTATCGGTAATCGATCATCTCTTTGTAGTTGTTCGAGGCGAGTTTCCCATCGTATCATGACGAGAACGATCCTGGTTTGTGGCACAAACTCCATTGTAACTCAAAATATCGCGGTGTTCATGAAGAATGATTTTCAAAAAATACGCTTTTTAAAAAGCGCACCGACCTGGTTAGAGTTACCAGCAGATCAAGGCGCTGAGATTGCTTTTGTTGGCCGCTCTAACGCCGGAAAATCGAGCGCTTTAAACGCCATCACTGGCGTGTTTGGTTTGGCGAGAACCAGTCGAACCCCGGGTCGCACACAACTTATGAATTGTTTTTCATTGGATGATCATCGTCGATTGGTGGATTTACCGGGATATGGATATGCCAAAGTGCCGGCGGTCATTCGCGCGCGTTTCTCTCAGATGATTTTTGATTATTTAGAAAAGCGTGAATCACTCAAGGGGCTGGTGCTTGTCATGGATAGCCGCCATTTGCTTCAGCCTATGGATCAACAATTAATAGATTGGTGCAGCGAGATTCAAATGCCTTTGCATATTTTGTTGACCAAAGCTGATAAACTAACGACCAATGAGCAAAAAAAAGCATTAGCAACAATCAGCGCCGCCATGGATCGTACGCTGGTTTCCGCTCAATTGTTTTCGTCAGTCAAACACACCGGCGTTGAAGCAGCGCGAAAAAAATTAATGTTTTTTTGGGGACTGTGATGAAACTCACCTACACCAAAAATGAAGCGATGACGTGGCCCATCCCGAATTATTGGGATGTGCTGGCGCTCGTGTTGGTGTTGACTATTTTAATTATCTTGGTGATTGGCACAGGCGAAATGTCTGGGCGTTATCAATTGGGTCAGCACATCGCGATTTCATTGCAGCCGAAACAATTGCCTTATTATGCGTTGCGCAGTGTGATCCGCATGTTGATCGCATTGTTTTGCTCCATTCTGTTTACGTTCACGGTCGGCACATTGGCCGCGAAAAACAAACACGCCGAACGCATTTTGATTCCGATGATTGATATTTTGCAATCAGTACCGGTGCTTGGTTATTTATCGTTTACGGGGATTGGATTTTTAGCGTTGTTTCGCGGCAGCATGCTTGGCCCAGAATGTGCTTGTATTTTCGTGATATTCACGTCACAAGTGTGGAATATGACACTGAGCTTTTATCAAAGTATGAAAACGGTTCCGGAAGATTTGAAAGAAGCGGCAAGCATTTTTCAATTGTCAGCGTGGCAAAAATTTTGGCGCTTGGAAGTGCCGTTTGCGATGCCGGGATTATTGTGGAATGCCATGTTATCCATGTCGGGTAGCTGGGTTTTTTTGGTGGCGTCTGAAGCCTTCACAGTTGCTAATCAGCAAATTACATTGCCTGGTATTGGTTCTTACATCGCTCTTGCGATTACCAAATCCGATATTCACGCCATGGGTTATGCAATTTTAGCGATGCTGATAGTGATTTTTTTGTATGACCAATTATTATTTCGTCCACTGGTAGCGTGGGCAGAAAAATTTAAAGCAGAAGAAATGACAGGCGATGAAGTGCCGCAATCTTGGGTGCTGGATTTATTTCAGCGCGCCGATTTTTTTCAATTTATCGGTAAAGCGTTTGCACATTTTGCAGATGCATTGGTGAATTTTCGTTATTTTCGTCGTCATCACACTCGACTGATTACGCGTGCACGTTGGTGGTGGCGAGTAGTGTTGATGACAACCTGGTATTTAATTTTATATGGCGCAGTGGTGGCAGCGTTATTTATTTTGTATCGTTTTATTTTTGCAACGATTACGCTACAAGAAAGTGTGCACGTGCTTTATTTGGGATTTATCACCGCCATTCGTGTGCTGAGCATGATTGCTGTGAGCTCAATTATTTGGGTGCCTGTCGGCGTGTGGATTGGGTTGAATCCACGCGCTTCACAAATTGTGCAACCCATCGCACAATTTCTCGCAGCATTTCCAGCGAATTTATTATTTCCGGTAGCAGCGCTGGGTATCGTGCATTTTCAATTGAACGCCAATATCTGGACATCACCACTCATGATTTTGGGAACGCAATGGTATGTGTTGTTTAATGTCATTGCGGGAACGATCGCATTACCCAAAAATTTAAAAATGGCAGTGGATACGTTTCATGTGCAAGGCTGGTTGTGGTGGAAACGATTTGTATTGCCCGGTATTTTTCCTTATTTTATTACAGGATTAATTACCGCCGCCGGCGGCGCTTGGAACATCAGCATTATTTCAGAAGCGGTGAGCTGGGGTAGCATACAACTTCACGTGACGGGACTTGGTGCTTACATTACCAAAGTGACACAAGGCGGATATTTTCCTGAGATTGCGCTGGGTATCACAGTGATGTCACTCTATGTGTTGACGGTGAATCGTATTATTTGGCGCCCATTATATAAATTAGCGCAAGAACGTTTTCAAATTAGGTAGTGCAACATGAGCCTCACTGATTTACCCATTTTATCAGTTCGCAACATCAGTAAATCGTTTAAGAAAAAAGGTGCACCTGAATTATTGGTGTTGGATCACGTCGATTTTGAGGTAAAACCTGGTGAAATCATCGCGATTTTGGGGAAATCGGGTTCTGGAAAATCTACTTTGTTGCGTCTTTTGGCGGGTCTTGTGAATACTACTTCTGGTGAGGTGTATTTTCATCATCAGCTTGTGCATGAACCTGTTGCAGGGTTGACAATGATCTTCCAGCATTTTGCTTTGCTGCCGTGGCTCACAGTGTTGGAAAATGTGGAGCTTGGTTTGGAAGCGCAGGGCATTCCAAAAAAAGAACGGTTGGAGCGCGCATTAAAAGCGATTGATATCGTCGGTCTCGATGGTTTTGAATCCGCTTATCCAAAAGAATTATCGGGCGGCATGGCGCAACGTGTTGGATTCGCGCGTGCCCTTGTGGTGGATCCCGAAGTGTTGCTGATGGATGAACCTTTTTCAGCGCTCGATGTGTTGACGGCCGACAATCTACGTAACGATTTAATTGATATTTGGCAGTCGCAAAAAACCAATATCAAAGCGATTGTTTTGGTGACGCACAATATTGAAGAAGCGGCATTAATGGCGGATCGCATTTTTGTATTTGCGAATAATCCAGGATTTGTGCGAAAAATTTTGCAAGTTGGCATGCCGCGGCCGCGCAATCCGCAAGATTTCAAGTTTCGCGAAATTGTCGATCAAATTTATGCATTGATGACAACACCTGTTGGCGCACGTATGCCAGAAATTTTACCCAAAGCAAAAATCATCGACATTGGATATCGATTGCCGAATGCCAATGTGTCTAAAATCACGGGTTTTCTTGAAACATTGGCATCACCCGAATATGCCAATAAAAAAGTGGAATTGCCTGAGCTTGCAGAAGCGCTGCATTTTGAAATCGATGATTTATTTCCCATCACCGAAGCATTAGAAATTTTACAATTGGCACGTGTGTCCGAAGGTGAGATTGAATTAACGGAAAAAGGAAAATTGTTTGCGCAAGCAGACATCTTGTCGCGTAAAAAATTATTCTCAGAACAATTAATGCAGTTTGTCCCCATCGCATCTTACATTCGTCATTATCTCGATCAAGAACCGGATCATGAAGCGATGGAAACTGTTTTCTTAAAAGAATTAGAAAAAAAACTTACTAAACAAGCCGCAGAACATGTTTTAACCGTCATCATCGACTGGGGTCGCTACGCCGAAATTTTTGCGTATGATTATGATACGGGGATGCTCAGTTTAGAAAATCCGTGACCTTAACTCAAGATGATCGCGCTTTTTCAAGGTTATTATGCTATTATGTTTCTAATAATACTCAAAATTGTGTATTATGAGAAATATATGAACTATTTGACGTTGCAGCAATTGCAAAAAAATACCCCGGTTTTTTCGCTGGCTTCCATTCGCTTGCAAGAGCCCGCTTTCAGAGTCGATCAGCTCATGCGTTGGCAAAAAAAAGGTTATATTCGATCTATTATTCGTGGGTGGTATATGTTTTCTGATGTGCCCATCACTGAAGCATTACTGATGTTTATTGCCAATAAATTAATATCACCCTCGTATATTTCTGTAGAATCCGCGTTTTCGCTTTACAACCTTATTCCGGAGGGTGTTTTTCAAATTATTTCAATTACCTCGAAAAAAACACAACAACTGAATGCCGAGTTCGCCACTTTCAATTATCGTCACTTAAAACCGTCACTCCTGTTTGGTTATCATCTGAGTGACACCCCCTTTGGAAAAATAAATATAGCTGATCTTGAGAAAGCTGTATTGGATTTTTTATATTTAACTCCATCCGCGAATAGTTCTTATTATTTTCATGAAATGCGCTTAAATCATGAAGTGTTAAAAAAATTGGATCTTAAGAAATTAAACACGTATTTAAAAATTTTTAATCATCTGGCATTATCTGAAAGAGCAAAAAGGTTTTTACAGTATGTTACTCATCGATGAAATTGAAAAAGCGTATCCAGAAAAGTTACGCCCGTTTAAACGATTTATTTTGAGAGAATACTTGCAATATAAAATTTTGAGTTATATTTACGCTAGTCAATATGGCGCGAAATTAAGTTTTATTGGTGGAACCGCACTGAGAATTTTATATGATAACCAGCGTTTTTCGGAAGATTTGGATTTTGATAATTTAGGATTAGATAAAAATGCATTGGAAGACTTAACAGAAATTATTAAAAAAAATCTTCAGCAAGAGGGTTTTGAGGTAACAATTCGTAATACCTTGCGTAACGCATTTCGCTGTCGCATTAAAATTCCTAAATTACTTTTTCAAAATAATCTTTCTCCTGTAAAAGATGAGCAGATTCTTATTCAGTTTGATACGGAGCCGCAACATTTTTCACATAAAAAAGAAATTAAATTGATTAATAAATTTGATGTGTTAAAAAACATTAATACATCACCACTGAATGTGTTGTACAGTCAAAAATTATATGCAGCATTCAATCGAAAGCGCGCTAAAGGCCGTGATTTTTTTGACATTCTTTTTTTATCCAATAAAACAAAACCCAATTTTAATTATTTGAATTTCAAATTGGGAATTAAAAATGAAAAGTCATTGAAAAATTATCTGAAAAAGGGTTGTGACGAAATTCGTTTTGATGAAATCATTCGTGATGTAAAACCATTTTTATTTAATCCGAAAGATATCGATAAAATACGCTTGTTTCCAAACTGGGTGAAATCGCTTTGAACGCCGTAAAACAAATCATCCCAGGTGCTGGCGGTGGCCGATCGAAATTGAGTGTTTCAGTAAGTCAGACAAGGGGGCCCTGACTTGTTACCTTCTTGACACCCAAGCACTTTTCTCTTACCCTACGCATGAGAATCATTCTCATTTGTAGGAATCGCTTCAATGATTTCATTTGCTTCACTAAAACCGGGTGATCAAGGTAAAATCTGCGGATTTTTTCCGGGTGATTTAGTGTATCGTCAAAAATTACTGGCAATGGGTTTAACGCCCAACACTATTTTTCAAGTGATACGCCAAGCGCCATTGGGCGATCCTGTACAGATTCGCGTACGCCAGGTGGATTTGTGTTTGCGTAAGAGCGAGGCTGCGATACTGCAGATCGAAAAGTTATGACGACGGTAGCGCTCGCTGGAAATCCCAACTGCGGTAAAACTGCTTTATTTAATTTATTAACCGGTAGTCGTCAGCGTGTGGGCAATTGGCCGGGCGTGACTGTTGAAAAAAAATCGGGTGCATTGATTTTAAAAAATGACATCATTGAAATTATCGATTTGCCCGGCATTTATTCGTTATCGATGGATGAATCATCTGCGTCGATTGATGAACGCATCGCGTATGATTATTTAACAACAACATCACCTGACTGCGTGATTAATATTGTTGACGGCGCGCATTTGGAACGCAATTTATATCTAACTTCGCAATTATTGGAAATGCATATTCCCATGATTGTAGTGGTAAATATGATGGATATTGTTTTGAAGCGCGGCATCGCACTGGATTTAAAAAAAATGCAGAAAAAATTGGGATGCGTTGTTGTTGCGATGAGCGCCAACTCGGGTCAAGGTTTAGAGCAGCTCAAAATCGCTATTTTACAGATGAAAGAGAACTCTGCGGCGCCCACGTGGAAATTATTATCACCAAAACAATTGCAATCATTGCAAGAAACACATCGCGAAGATGCGGATATTGTCATGGCTGATGCGCGTTATGGGTGGGTTACTGATATCACTGATCAAATTACCACGCATGCCCCATTTTCCAAAAAAAATTCAACACAATGGATCGATCGCATCGTGTTAAATCGTTTCCTGGGAATCCCCCTTTTTTTGTTCGTCATGTATTTTATGTTTTTGTTTGCGATTAATTTAGGCGGTGCGTTCCAGGATTTTTTTGATATCAGCAGTCAAACGATTTTTATACATGGTATTGCTTATTTATTATCACTATTGCATGCGTCACCGTGGTTTATCGCCATCATCGCCAATGGTGTTGGCAAAGGTATCAACACCACGCTCACTTTTATTCCAGTGCTGGGCGCCATGTTTTTTTTCATGTCATTTTTAGAAGATTCAGGATACATGGCGCGCGCAGCATTTGTTGTGGATCGCGCCATGCGCGCGTTGGGATTGCCCGGAAAATCTTTTGTGCCAATGATTGTGGGGCTCGGATGTAATGTGCCGGCGGTGATGGGCGCGCGAACGCTATCCAACCCCCGCGATCGCATTTTGACGGTGATGATGATGCCGTTTATGTCGTGTGGCGCGCGATTGGCGATTTTTTCAGTATTTGTTGCCGCATTTTTTAAAACGGGCGGGCAAGATATTATTTTTGTTTTGTACCTGATTGGTATTTTCATGGCTGTTTTGACGGGATTTTTGCTTCGCATGACCGTGTTGAAAGGCGAGACATCGCCGCTCATTATGGAATTGCCGTCATATCATTTGCCAAAATTGTCGGTATTGTGTCGGCAAACATGGCAACGATTAAAAGGATTTATATTCAGAGCGGGGCGTGTGATTGTGCCTGTGTGTGTGTTGATCGGTGCACTTAATTCCATTTCTGTTTCGGGAAAATTAATCACGCCAGCATCACATCAATCATCATTATTATCCGTTGTGGGTCGTGAAGTAACACCGATTTTATCGCCGATGGGTGTTGAAAAAGAAAATTGGCCTGCGACGGTTGGATTGGTCACAGGAATTTTGGCAAAAGAAGTGGTGATTGGCACATTGAATACGTTATACAGCCAAGTGGGACATATCACACAGGCATCATCATCGCAATTTCAATTATGGGGTGGCTTGCATGATGCGATGATTTCTATTCCAAAAAATTTAGCGGGATTAGCTTCGGCATTTGCGAATCCATTGGTCGCAAGTGAGCCGCCATCAGACATGAATCATGCCGTGTATGGCGTGATGGCAAAATTTTTTAACGGAAAGCTCGGTGCATTTTGTTATTTGTTATTTATTTTGCTGTATTTTCCGTGTGTTGCCACGATGGCGACGATGCGACGAGAATTGAGTTTTCGCTGGGCAATTTTTTCCGTGTGTTGGAGCACAGGGCTTGCGTATGTAACGGCGACACTTGTCTATCAAGCGGCGAGGTTTTGGTGATCTTAATTGACGTTAAAAATTATTTATCGCAAAAACAAACGGCGACATTGCAAGAATTGTCACTGCATTTTCAGCGTGATCCTGATTTTATTCGTCAATTGTTGTCGCACTGGATTAAAAAAGGAATTATTTCGCCCGCTGAAAAACCGATCGGTTGCGGCACACGATGCACGCAATGTCGCCCTGAGATTGCACAGGTTTATCGATTTATATAAAGGCTCCGCACGGAGCCTTTTTTGACATAGTTGCCATTTTGGAAACTATGTACTATACTCATTCCATCAGCACCCAGGAAAGAATACATGCATGTGATATCGAAGCAACCTTTTGTGGACGCGTCTAGACGATATCCTAATGATGCGGCTGCCATTAACCGTGTGTATTCAACTTTAAAAAAAGGAGATTTTAGATCTCCGGAGGCGCTGAGAAAAGTTTTTCCTTCTTTGGATAATTTTAAACATAAGAAAAAGTGGTGGATTCTTGATATTGGTGGGCATAATTTAAGATTAATGGCATTTATTGAATTTCGTGATAATAGGATGTATGTCAAACACATCGTGACTCACGCGGAATATGACAAATTATGCAAAAAATATTGCGGATCGGGAGATTGATATGGGTTTTGCAGCATTAAAAAAGAAAGCACATACGTTGCTTGACCAAGCGAATTTTATTTCTCATATTAATAATGAAGCAGAACATAAATTAGCATTGGCTTTAATGGAAGAATTAATTGAGGATTATGATTACAATCGTCTTTTAATTGAAATTTTATCGGTGAGCATTGAACGCTGGGAAAATGAATCTAAGGCGTTTCGTCAATTTAACGCTGCTATTCGTGTGCTAGAGTCCGGAGAAACAATATTAAAAGTATTGATGGAGCAGTATGATTTAGGTGTTGCAGATTTTCCGGAAATTGGTTCAAAGTCTTTGGTTTCCAGAATTATTAATCGTAAACGAAAATTAACGCTTAATCATATTCATGCATTAAGCAAACGTTTTGGCATTGACCCCGCGTTGTTTCTATAGCCCAACATTGCGCACGGCATCGGTTCAACATAGAATCAAGTAATCTATCATAAAAAAGAGACTTCGTTTATGCCTGACTCGGAAGACAAAATAGAGCAAACACTGGAATGGAAGAAGACATTGCAACGCTTGGGTTTAGGCGATGTAGATTTAACTGATGTGCGTGCATCTGATATTTTGTGGTTGGCGCAGCATTGGCAATTTTTGCAGGTGGTGGAGTCAAGCGGTAATCATGAGTCGCTTGAACAGCCTGAAAAGATTGAAGCGAAGTCGGGTTGGACTATTTTGCATTACGGTGATGCGATGAGCACTTCGCCAGGAAAATTATTATTTGGTTTGGGCGGTGGTGGCGATGATGATGAAGGTGGTAGCGGCGGTGTGAAGCCCGGAAAAGGTACCATCATCAAACAAGCCTTCGATTCAGCTTGTGAAATCATTCAGCTCGCCAAACAATTTGGTTGGGGCGGTGTTGAAATTATTGACGGCCATCCTGACATGCAACGCGCGGCGTGGGTTGAAGCGTGCCGCATTGGCGTGAAGCTTGATGGCTATACACCTGACGTCGCCGCTGAAAAAAAGCGCCGCCGTATCGTTTCAGAAACATTGGATCAGATGTATCAGTCATTGCGAGTTCGGCGATAAAGTAATTTATAAAATAGTTTTGGCACAACACCAAACAGAAATCGTTTCGACTCCCGCCAATTTCAGTAAATTCGATATTTCAGCAATCGTGCTGCCGGTTGTGATAACGTCATCAAGAATTGCCACATGTTTTTTATGAATGGGGCGCGACAACAGAAAAGCATTTTTCATATTCTTTTTTCGCTGCGATGCAGGCAGTGAAGATTGCGCGTTCGTATTTTTGATGCGAATACAAGATTGGATATCGATGGGAATTTTAAAATGTTTTCCAATCGGCTTTGCGATTTCAAGTGATTGGTTAAACCCCCGTTCTTTTAAGCGATTCGGATGCAGTGGGACCGGCATGATTAAGTCAGGCAGCGATGTGAAACAGTGTTGTGTAAATTTTTTCGCAAAAAAGCGCGCCATTTTTAAATCACCGTAAAATTTTAATCGCGCGATCCAGGTCGAAATTGGTGGCTGGTATTGAAATAAACTGAAGATTGGCGATGATGCATCCATATTTGTGCGCGGCAACAATTGATCGCACTCCTCACAAATGAGGTGCGCACTGTCGACAGGTAGTGCGCAGAGCAGGCAAGTTGGGTGGCAGAGCCAAGTGATAAGGTGTTGCATGCGATAAGCATAAATTGCTTACGTTCAGTTGCAATACCGGGGTGTTAATTTAACAACCATTGATACACTGGTATAACCCGGATTGTCTTGTTCGCTTGTTTTATTGTTTTAGATTTATCATGCGTCAAAATTAAACCAGAAGACAATTTTGTTTCATTCATGGCCTCAAGCAATGCGTTCACTTCTCTTGCTTCAGTTTCCGGGTTTTCAAGTGATGCGCACACCTGAATAAGCTGCGTGATTTTTACGCCATCTCGTATAGCAAAATCGACTTCAAGTCCATTGTTAGAATGATAATAATATACTTCTCTTTGCTGACGTTTTAATTCTAAAAAAACAGTATTTTCTAACAGGCGCCCTCGGTTTTCCGAAAATTTAAATGACAACGCGTCAATTAAAGCAGAATCGATACAGTAAATTTTTTTCGGTGCAAGTTGTTGTTGTTTTAGCGCATAAGAAAAACGTTTAATGGAAAAATATAAGTAACTATTTTCTAAATATTGAATGTAATTTTTTACCGTATTCATGCTGCCGAGTTGTAGTATGTTTTTGAGTTTATTGTAGGTGTAGAGTGAGGCGGCGTGACTGATTAAGTATAGCGAAAGTTCGCGAATCGATTTTTCATCTGTTAATTTATATCGTGAAATAATATCGCGATATAAAATATTTTCATACAATTGAATTAAAAAAGACCGTTCTTGTTCGATCACATGTAAAGGCATGCCGCCTAATTTTAAATAATGCGTAAATGCATTGGAAAATGAACCACGTGTCACAGCAGTGGTGGGTGATTTATTTTTAAGAGCAGGTACCGTGAATTCAATAAATTCACTGAATGAAAATGGATACAGTATGTAGGGAATGGTTCGGCCAGTTAATCGCGTACTGAGTTCTTGGCTTAGTAATGTCGCATTTGAGCCCGTGATAAATATTTTTAGATTTCGATCATGCAATCTTCTGATAAACAATTCCCAATGCTCAATATTTTGAATTTCATCCAAGAAAAATGTTGATTGTTCTCCGTAAAATTCAATCAGTGCTTCATGCAAAATACTAAAATCATCAACGGTAAAATGAATTAATCGCTCATCTTCAAAGCTAAAATAAAATGCTTTTTGATTGAAGTGTGCTTTTAGAATTTGTTGTAGTAGTGTCGATTTTCCACTGCGGCGAATACCGGTGATCACGACAATTTGCCGGCTTTTGATAGCGGTTTGTAATTCAGAGAGTGCGTGACGCGTATAACCGGCGAGCGCAGATTTTAACATTTCCGCCTGTTCTTCGATAATTTCTAAAATTAGTGTTTTTTCCATTGCCCTATACTCTCATTTATAATGAAAGTATAGCTAACAAATCTCTCATTGTCAATGAGAATATAGTTTTTGAGATAGGGTGGTGGCTGTTTCGCGCCTCTTGTGACCACTGCAAGATTCCAGTATCTTTCACAGATTATGCTTCATCAAAAAACCATTCAAAATGAATTGAGCGTGCCGTTGTTAGCGCGGCTGGATTATATTCGCCTACAGCCTCAAAAAATTTTGGTGTGCAGTCAATATCCTGATTTCGCGGTTTCTCAATTACAATTGCGCTACAAAAAAGCCATCGTGAAAACTGTGAGTAATATGCTACAAACAAGTGATGATGCTGACACGGTTGATTTTATTTTTTCAGAATTGCCGCTCTTGAATCATGATATCAATATTGTATTTCACTTATTTTATCGCGCACTAAAAAATCAGGGATTGCTATTATTTTCAAGCTTAGGTCCTGACTCATTGCCTGAGTTATCTATGCGCCCCAATAATTTAGTAGATATGCATAACATTGGCGATGCTTTATTGGCTGCGCAATTTTCTGATCCAGTAACGGATAGTGATCGAATGACGCTTGCTTATTCGGATGCGATCGAAGTGCTTCAAGATGTGCGATCTTTTTTTTCAAACGATGCGATGCAATATTGTGCTGAAAAAGTTGATGATTATTATCCACTCACCATCGAGCTTGTGTCGGGGCATGGATGGAAAATAGTGGAACCTGAAAAAGCTGAAACAAAAGAGCATTGTATTTCAGTAGATTCTTTTCGGAAAAAATAACAGGCATGTTGTCATGACGATTTTTTCATTACTGCAAAAAACATTGCAGCAACGCATCATGATCATGGACGGTGCGATGGGCACCATGATTCAGCAATATGCACTGTCTGAAGAAGAATATTGTGGCGAACGTTTTCGCGCACATTCTAAATTATTGCAAGGCAATAATGATTTACTCTCCATTACCAAACCCGATGTGATTCAAGCGATTCATCGCGCGTACCTGGAAGCAGGCGCTGATTTTATTGAAACGAATACGTTCAACGCCAACTCTATTTCACAAAGCGATTATGATCTTTCCGATTTGTCGTATGAATTAAATTATGCATCCGCTAAAATTGCTAAAGCTGTTGCCACTGAAATATCTCAAAAAACGCCAGAAATACCGCGATATGTTGTAGGAGCACTGGGCCCCACCAATCGCACTGCATCCATTTCTCCGGATGTGAATAATTCGGGTGCGAGAAATATTACGTTTCCACAATTAGTGGATGCATATACGATTTCGATCAAGGGATTACTGGATGGCGGTGCTGATTTATTAATGATTGAAACTATTTTTGATACATTAAATGCCAAAGCGGCAATTTTTGCGGTTGAAAATTATTTTTCTAAAACCAATCACCGTGTGCCGCTCATGATTTCTGGCACAATCACGGACGCGAGTGGACGTACATTATCGGGACAAACGATTGCTGCATTTTGGACGTCAGTCGCACACGCAAAACCATTTTCCATCGGTATTAATTGCGCATTAGGCCCCGAATTAATGCGTCCATACGCGGAAGAATTATCACAATTGGCTGACACCTACACGTGTATTTATCCCAACGCCGGTTTGCCGAATGAGTTTGGTCAGCATGATCAATCGCCTGAAGTTATGGCGAAATTATTGGAAGATTATGCGGCGCACGGATTTTTAAATATTGTCGGTGGTTGTTGTGGTACAACACCACAACACATTCAATTACTCAAAGAAACTGTTTCAAAATATGCACCCAGAAAAATTCCAGAAACATCTCACAATACACGATTCAGCGGATTGGAAATGCTGGAAGTTCGTGAAGATACTAATTTTATTAATGTTGGGGAGCGAACCAATATCGCAGGTTCCACGAAATTTGCCAAATTAATTCGCGAAGAAAATTATGATGCAGCGCTCGACATCGCTTTACAGCAAGTCGAAAACGGTGCGCAAATTATCGATATAAATGTGGATGATGGTATGCTCGATGGCGTGCATTGCATGCGCGAATTTTTAAATCGCATTATGACTGAGCCTAATATTTCGCGCGTTCCTGTCATGATTGATTCTTCTAAATGGAGTGTGATTGAAACGGGATTACAATGCGTGCAAGGCAAATGTATTGTCAATTCGATTAGCTTGAAAGAAGGTGAAGCGGAATTTTTAGCACATGCTAAAAAATGTCTGCAATATGGCGCTGCAGTGGTTGTCATGGCATTTGATGAGCAAGGTCAAGCGGATAGCATTGAAAGAAAAGTTGCAATTTGCAAACGCGCATATGATTTGTTGGTGCACGATATTGGTTTTTCTGCCCAAGATATTATTTTTGATCCGAATATTTTTGCAGTGGCAACCGGTATCGAAGAACACAATGGTTATGCGAAAGCTTACATCGATGCGATTCCCGACATCAAAAGATTATGCCCACGTGCATTAATTAGCGGTGGCGTGAGCAACGTATCATTTTCTTTTCGTGGCAACAATGTGGTGCGTGAAGCGATGCATGCGGTGTTTTTATATTATGCCATTCAAGCCGGCATGGATATGGGCATCGTCAATGCTGGGCAATTGCAAATTTATGCGGAAATTGAGCCTGAATTGCGTGATGCAGTAGAAGCGGTGGTGTTAAACACAAACGATAACGCGACTGATGTATTGCTAACACTCGCCGAAAAATTTAAAGGAAAAGTGGAAGCCAAAGAGCGCGATTTGTTGTGGCGAGAAACCTCTGTGAATGAACGCATCACCCATGCGCTCGTCAATGGCATTACGGAATTTATCGAAATTGATACGGAGGCTGCACGAAAAGAAGCGACACATGCTTTGCAGGTCATCGAGGGTCCGCTGATGGATGGCATGAATGTAGTGGGTGATTTATTTGGTTCAGGTAAAATGTTTTTACCGCAGGTAGTGAAAAGTGCGCGCGTGATGAAAAAAGCGGTGGGCTATTTGCTGCCGTATATTCAAGCAGAAAAAAAATCGGGACAAGCCATTCAAAAACACAAAGGAAAAATTTTGATGGCGACGGTCAAAGGTGATGTGCATGATATTGGAAAAAATATTGTCGGTATTGTGATGCAGTGTAATAATTATGAAGTGATTGATTTGGGTGTGATGGTGCCGTGTGAAAAGATTTTATCGACAGCAAAATCAGAAGATGTAGACGTGATTGGATTGAGTGGTTTGATTTCTCCGTCGCTTGATGAAATGGTGCATGTGGCCAAAGAAATGCAACGATTGCATTTTCAAATTCCATTATTGATTGGTGGCGCGACAACTTCACGTGTGCACACGGCAGTGAAAATTGATCCGCATTATGATTATTCTGTGATTTATGTGAAAGATGCGTCGCGTTCTGTTCCAGTATTATCAAAATTATTGGGTGAAGAAAAAGAAAATTATGTGACAGAAATCGATAAAGAATATGATGAGGTGCGTTTGCATCATGGGTCACGCAAAAAAAGAATGGATTGGTTGACGATGGCAGAAGCGCGTCAAAATAAATTTCGTTGTGATTGGGAAAATTATGTGCCACCCAAACCAAAATTTTTGGGCGTGAAGGTGATCGATGCATTTGATTTGCAGATGTTATCACATTGCATCGATTGGTCGCCGTTTTTTCGAGCATGGGAATTGACTGGAAAATTTCCAGATATTTTAGATGATCCAGTCATTGGAAAACAGGCGCGTGATTTATATCACGATGCGAAAGTCATGCTGAAAAAAATTATTGACGAACAATGGGTAAAAGCAAAAGGCGTGATGGGATTTTTTCCGGCAAGCACTGTTGATCATGATGATATTGAATTGTATACCGATGATGATCGAAACGAAGTGTTGATTCGTTTGCATCATTTGCGCCAGCAAAATCGCAAACCGCCCGGGCAATTAAACAAATCTTTGGCTGATTTTATTGCACCAAAAGAATCAAAAATTTTTGATTATTTAGGGGCATTTACGGTCACCGCTGGCATTGGGCTGGATGAACGCGCCAAACAATTTGAAAAAAATAACGATGATTACAACAGTATCTTGCTTAAAGCATTGGGTGATCGGTTGGCAGAAGCTGCCGCTGAACACTTACATCAAATCATTCGAAAGAACGACTGGGGTTATGCGCAAGATGAAAGTTTGCAAAACACGGCATTGATTGAAGAAGCGTATCGCGGCATCCGTCCCGCACCGGGTTATCCCGCATGCCCAGATCATTCAGAAAAAAAACAATTGTTCGCTTTACTTGATCCTGCGAACACGATCGGCGTACATTTAACTGACAGCATGGCCATGTGGCCTGCATCGGCTGTGTGTGGATATTATTTTTCACATCCGAACGCCGATTATTTTTCACTGGGAAAAATTCATGAAACACAAATTGAAGATTATGCAAAGCGAAAAAATATTACGATCGAAGAAGCAATGAATTGGTTGAAAATTATATTAGATTAAGAGCCGCGCGCGTAAGCAAGCGATATTTTCTTTGCCGCGCGCGTAAGCAAGCGATATTTTCTTTGCCGCGCGCGTAAGCAAGCGGATAATAAAACGGAGTTTCCATGCAACTAAGTTTCGAATTTTTTCCTCCAAAAACGGATACTGGTTTAGAAAATTTAATTCATGTTGCAGATACGCTATCTTCTTTTCAACCGGAATATTTTTCGGTGACATATGGTGCAGGCGGCAGCGCACAAACGCAAACGATGAATACAGTGAATCAATTGCGATTACAAACGAGTCAGAAAATTGTGCCACATATTTCTTGCGTGGGCGCCACCAAAAATTCTATCTCAGCATTACTCAACGATTATCAAAAAATGCAAATAAAAAAATTGGTGGTGTTGCGGGGTGATGCAACTGAAATACACACGGTGAATGAGTTTCCGTATGCCACCGATTTAATTTATTTTATTCGCGAAACGACAGGTGCATATTTTAATATCGATGTTGCGGTGTACCCTGAATGTCATCCGCAATCTTCCAATCTTAACAATGATTTATTATATTTTAAGAAAAAAGTAGAAGCGGGCGCGAATGGTGCAATCACACAATATTTTTATGATGCCAACGCCTATGATTATTTATTAGAAAATTGCGCGCGATTACAAATCAATATTCCCATTGTGCCAGGAATTATGCCGATTACGAATGTTGCGCAATTACAGCGATTTTCAGCGTTGTGTGGCGCAGAACTTCCGAAATGGCTTCGCAATCAATTGGATTCTTTCGGTAGCGATGAAACAGCGATCACGCAATTTGGTGTCGATTTGATTGCTAAATTGTGTGAACAATTAAAACGCCTAGGCGCACCCGGATTACATTTTTATACGCTCAATAAAGCGCAAGCGTGTATTAAAATATTGGAACATCAGCTTCTGTTGCATTCACATGTTCGCGCCGCTGATTAGTTTCTATCGACTGAATAATCCCTTTTGCATCTAAACCACAAGCGGCCAACATGTCTTTTGGATTGCCGTGATCTAAAAATCGGTCAGGCAAACCGAGTTGTAATAACGATGGCTTCATTTGATGTGCTGCCAACACTTCCGCAATCGCAGAACCTGCACCACCCAAAATCGTATTTTCCTCGAGTGTGACGAGATAATTGTGCGTGCTTGCAATCGCAATAATGGTTTTTACATCTAATGGTTTAATGAAACGCATGTTAATGACAGTAGCATCGAGCGTTTCTGCCGCTTGCAATGCGGGTGTGACGAGACTACCCAATGCCAACAATGCAATTTTTTTTCCGTGGCGCAATACTTCTGCTTTTCCAATCGGAAGTGATTCTAATTTTTTAGAAACCGTGCTGCCCGGCCCTGTGCCACGTGGATAACGCACGGCGGCGGGGCCGGGATAGTGAAATGCTGTGGTGAGCATTTGCCGCGATTCGTTTTCATCCTTCGGCGCCATCACCACGAGATTGGGAATGCAGCGCAAAAAACTCAAATCAAAACTGCCTGCATGCGTTGGTCCATCGGCACCCACTAATCCCGCGCGATCAATTGCAAATGTCACGTCGAGATTTTGCAAGGCGATATCGTGAATGAGTTGATCATAACCGCGTTGCAAAAAAGTAGAATAAATTGCAACGACAGGTTTTTTCTTTTCACAGGCAAGCCCCGCAGCGAATGTCATTGCATGTTGTTCAGCGATGCCCACATCAAAATAACGATCAGGAAATTCTTTGGCGAAACGCACCAAGCCTGAGCCTTCGCGCATGGCGGGTGTAATGCCAATGAGCTGTTCATCGATAGCCGCCATATCACAAAGCCAATCACTGAATACATCGGTATACGTTGGCGCTTTAGCGCCTGCTTTTTTAGTTTCTGTTTTGGAATGAAAGCCGGGAGTTACGGCGTGATAATCAATTTGTGCCGCTTCTGCAGCGGGATATCCTTTGCCTTTCACGGTGACGATATGCAGGAAACGCGGACCGTCTAGTGATTTCAGTGTACGCAGTGTTTTTAAAAGAGCGGGTAAGTCGTGCCCGTCGATGGGACCAACATAATTAAAACCCAATTCTTCAAACAACGTGCCCGGCATAATCATGCCTTTCAAATGTTCTTCTGTTTTTTTGGCTAGACGAGAAATCGGCGGCATTTTAGCGAGAATTTTTTTGCTGCCTTCGCGAAACGTTGCATACGTTTTTCCCGATAAAATACGGCCCAAATAATGACTGAGTGCGCCCACATTTTCAGAGATCGACATTTCATTGTCGTTGAGAATGACGAGCAAGTTAGGATCGATGGCACCGCCGTGATCCAATGCTTCAAAGGCTTGCCCACCCGTTAATCCACCGTCTCCAATAATCGCAATCACTTTTCGATCGTCATGGTTGAGCTTGGAAGCAATCGCCATGCCGAGGGCTGCGCCGATGGATGTGCTGGAATGACCGGTGCCGAAGCAATCGTAAATACTTTCGTCGCGCTTGGGGAATGGCGCCAACCCGTTTGCTTGTTTTACCGTGTGAATTTGATCGCGGCGCCCCGTTAAAATTTTATGGGGATACGCTTGATGGCCCACATCCCAAATCAAACGATCTTTTGGTGTGTCGTATAGATAATGCAGCGCGATGGTGAGCTCGATCGCACCCAAATTCGCGCCAAAGTGACCACCGCATTGATCCAATCGGTCCACCAAAAACGCGCGAAGTTCTGCTGCGAGCGCCGGCAGTTGTGATTCCTTTAATTTTCGTAAATCTTCCGGTGAATTAATTTGGTTTAACAATGGAAATTGATTGGTGGACATCATGATGCGGTCCTGCCTTGGACGTTTCAATAGGGGGTTAATTTCGCTGACATGATGGACTTTTCATTAAAATAATGCAACTTTCAGATAACACTAGAAGTTTCGCACTTTGCGAAACTCTCTAATTGCGCGAAGTGCGAAAATCCTGAACACGTTGTTTTGCTGGGTAAAGTTTGGCAAGATGTTACAGGGGTTTCCGCTCAGCATAGAATTTTCATCATCAATTGAGTTTGCCAGGAGGCAAAAAATGCGACGTATCACAAAGATTTTCATTATCGTCGGCGTGCTGTTGGTTGCTTATGTGTCATCACCTTTTTTCCTCGGCGCAGCCATGCAAAACAATTTGCAGAAATTCGTGCGGCAAGAAAATGACACAGTAGGAAAAATGTTGAGCGTGCAGTTTCAGCTGATTAATTATCAGCGCGGTTGGTTTTCGTCGTCTGCCGTTTTTCAAATGAATCACGTGTCTGATGGTCAAATTACTTCGTCACAAAAAATTCCTCTCGAGATTCATCATGGCCCTTCTTATTTTGATCATGGACGTTGGCACATAGGTGTTGGCATGGTGAGCGCTGACAATGTATCGCTGGAGCCCGGGTTGCCGTTTTTGCTTTCGTGGCGAAGTGAAATTCAAATCGGTGGTTTGTTGAATACGGTTATTTTACTTTCCCCTTCGCCATCCGGTGCTGATTTGCCACTCACCACCAAAAGTGTCGTGCTGCATATTCAGAACGATTTAGATGCAAATCATTTTCGTTTTACATTGTTGGGTGATGGGTTGCAATATCGCGATCCCAATAATCTCTTGACGCTAACCATTCAACAGATGAAAGCAAAATTGAATGCGGATTTTTTGGGAAAACAACATTGGGTTTTCACGATTGGATTGCAGTTGGATGATAATACCGCATTGTTTGGCAGTAATTCGGCGTTGCGCATCAGTCATTTTTCATTGAATCGTTTGCATGTAGACACACAGTCTATGGCGCAATGGTTGAAAGATGTGATTCAAGTGCGCCAAGCGAGTGAGCAAGTGCAATCAGTTTCTCCAGCATCGCTGATTTCTTTGCTGCAAACATTGGTGACGCAAACCATGAGTGCTGACACCACCATCGATCTTAGCCAGGTTGCGTTGACAACACCGATGGGCGAGTTGCAAGGCAGTTATCACTTGGGTTTTCCAACGTTGCAAAAAACACATGATTACTTTGATGTCGCAACACGTCACGTGAGTGTGTTGCGTGTTGATGTTCCACGTTGGCTTTTTCAAGATCCGCAAGACAAACAAGAATTTAATTTGGTGCATTTCTCATATCATTACGACAGCAACACTATTTTTTCGCAGCAATCGCTGATGTCGTTTGATTCTTTCGATGTGCATTCTTTATCGCCGACGATAGGAGCATCATCAATTGATGCCGCTGGATTTTCTTATCGTGGATCGACGAGCGGTGATATCAATCAGCTGACGCAAAACATGCAATGGCAGTTAGCAAAATTGTGTGTTTCATCTGATTGCATGCGCAATATTAATTTGCAAGCGCAATTGGCGAATTTGAATTTTGCAGCGTTTCGCGATATTGCGGCGAATGTGCAAACACTGGTGCAGAGCAATACGGATGATGCACAAGCACGTGTGGCCGAAGTGATGAATGTGGCGAACTCGTATCAAAAATTAATTTCGCCCACTACCGCCGTCACACTGTCGGAAAATATGCAAACGCCCAATGGACCCGTGACTGCACAAGGAAAAGTATGGTGGGATGCAACGGCGACACCGCCTTTGTTTAATAATGCGAGTTATCAAGTAGATCTTGCGTTCCCAACAAAATATGCGACTGATTTTATTGCGGCGCACGGCCGATTGCCGGCGGCAACACCCACACCCACATCCGCAACTTCTGTGCCTGCGTCACCCGATACGATGGATTTCAAAATTGCCGAGTTTTTGCAACAATCCATCCACCAAGGTTATTTGAAACAGTCTGGCGATGCGTATGTGATGAGTTTGCAAGGGAAAGGGAATCAGGCGACGATTAACGGGGTTGCGGTAAATTGATCGCTCCTCGCTACCGCTCGTGTCTATGTCTAATGTAGATGCACGTAGACACGAGCGGTAGCGAGTGAATCTAATACTCCCGCCGCAGTAAATATTCACACAACTCTTGCAAAAAAGTGACATCATACGGCATTGCATTCAAAATTTGCTTTGTTTCTTGCATGAGCACGCTGATGCGTTTTTGCGTGGCTTCAACGCCGCATAAAATTGCGTATGTGGATTTTTGCAATTTAATATCTTGTCGTGCATTTTTCCCTAACACTTTACTGTTGCCAGTGATATCCAACAAATCATCTTGTAACTGAAAAATAAGCCCAATACGTTTGGCAAATTCATCAAATCGAGCGATTGTGTTTTGATCATCACAACCAGCGCCCAACACACCCAGTATTACGCTGGCGCGTATCAACCCGCCCGTTTTGAGTGCGTGCATGTTTTCCAATTCCGCCACAGTGAGTGTTTTCCCTTCCGATGACAAATCCAATAGTTGTCCCGCCACCATGCCTGATGCGCCCGTTAATTCAGTTAACACATTAACCATACGCAGTTGCAATTCTGCGGAAATCGCTGTGTGTTGATCACGTATGGATAGTAATCGAAACGCAAGCGTTTCCAATGCGTCGCCCGCTAAAATCGCAGTGGCTTCATTAAAAGCGATGTGACAGGTGGGTTTTCCGCGTCGCAAATTATCATCATCCATGGCGGGCAAATCGTCGTGAATGAGTGAGTAACAGTGAATACATTCCACCGCGGCTGCAATAAAATCCAAACGTGATAATGACTGCCCTAGCGTTTGTCCGGTTGCATAAACCAACACGGGGCGCAGGCGTTTTCCGCCGTTTAACGTGGCATAAGTCATGGCTTTTGCAAGCAGTGGAGATGCCGTCGCATCCGTTGCGATTACTTGAGATAACACGGTTTCAACACGATGCTGATAATCGATTAGCGTGTTTAAAAAATCCTTGACCACCAGCTTCTCCCGCTTTCAAAAAAATTTTCATCTTTGGCCGATCTTGAACGATAATTCATTTCGAAAATGCTCAAAGACTTCCGTGTCAACTGCGCTTTTCTCAATGAATTATCGTCCAACCTCGGCCAAAATCTGAAAATTTAAGTTAATCAACCCTCAGAGCGGGAACTACTGCTTGACCACCATTATTCTTCTTCAAATGACTTAAGCGTAGTTTTTCCGGCGTTTTCTGTCAGTATGCGTATGGTTTGCTCTGCTTGGTTGAGTTCAGTTTGACATTGATGAATTAGCGCAATACCTTCCTTAAAACACGTGAGCGAGGCATCCAAGGTCAATTCACCCGATTCCATTTTTTCAACGAGCTTATTTAGCGCTTGGAGCGATTTTTCGAAATCGGATTTTTGTTTGGTCGCCATAATGGCGTAGTCTAGCGTTTCTTTTCAAATGGGGCAATGATAGTTACAATGAGGAAAGGAGTGTTGCCATGAAGCCCTCAGGATTGCGTTTCATTTGCCTTTTATTTTTTGCATTGCTGGGTGTGGCAGCTTACGCGCAAGCGGAGCAGGTGGCATTTGATTCCACTAAGGCTAATCAAAGTTACGATACCATTCAAAAAAAATTAAAAGATAACAATGACTACAGCGACCTCGTATTGTATGTTGACGAGCTCAGTAAACTGCAAGATGACGCCAAAAATTGTGTCAGCAATTCCGAACATCACTTAAAATTAATCAATGAATTATTGAAATCGACGCAAACAGATTCACCCATCGCTGTACCACTCACACCCGCGCAACAATCTGATTCTCAATATTTGAAAAACAAACAACAATATTATGCGAGTCAGTTGTCTGATTGCCGCTTATTTATTTATCGTTTGCAAGAATCCATCACAGATTACAAAGATAAAATGCAACAGTTGAGCGCGTATAAAATTTTAAAACGCTCTACATCCATTTGGGAAGTGAGCGTCAGCGAATTAAAACAGTCTATTGAAAATTTTGACGGGAAAAAATTAATTCAATTGAGCGGTTTCACGCTCATTAGCGAAAACGAAGTCATTGTTTTTTTCTTACTATTAGTATTTTTTTTAATGCTGGCATTGTACGTCAGAAATTTAACGCAACGCGCTTTATTGTCCATGCATCAAGCGCATGTGTTATGGCGTGCTTTATTTAATATTTTTTCTACTTTTTCCATTCCAGTTATTTTGCTCAGTTACTGCAGCATTTACGTTAATTTTATTTTTTCGCATATCACACCCATCACGAGTTTGGAATTGTCTTTGCATGCGATTGTTATGACGTTGCTTTCTGTGCTCGCGGTGAAATTTTTATTTTATCCCTCGCCTATTTTACCCGGATTATTCACACTTCCTGTTGAGCTTGGCCGATTATTTTATCGACGCATTACCTTGCTTGCTTGGATGTTATTTGCTTCCTATCTCATCACCACTTTTTTTCGAGAACAAATTATTTCTGCATCACTGCTGGAATTAGCTAGAACCATTTTTATGACGATCGTGTGCGCAATGGGCGCGTGGATTTTTTCATTGTGGCTGAAAATGCCGAGTGAAACGCGAACACGGCGCCGATTGGTGATTTTTATTTTAACGTCAATGGTAACGATACTATCCGCGTTAATCGTAACCGAATGGGCTGGATATCATCAGCTTGCTATTTTTATTATTATTGGATTGTGTTTAACCGTCATTTATACGGTGAGCGGTGTCGCACTTTGGCGTTTAGTGGATGTGTTGTATCAGTGGGTAGACAACAAACAATTTTTTGTCGCGAGAAAAATTCATCAAATTTTTGGCGTGAAATTTAATCATCGCATGCACGAAATTAGTCTCATCAAATTTTCCGCGCGTTTTGTTTTGTTATGTTTATACGTTATTTTAATTTTAACAAGTTGGAATGTTTCTTCGAATTTCGTAGATTTAATTGTCAGCGGATTGATGGATGGATTTAAATTCGTTGGCATTCAAATTATTCCGTCACGTATTATATTAGCGTTGATTGTTTTTTCAGTGATCTTTTTAGTTGGTCGATTGATCGCGACCTCAATTGCGAGAAAACATGCCTTTCAAGGCGAAGAAGACACGCAAATCGCCATTTCAACAATTACGGTTTATATTTCATTTGCGGTGGCGCTATTATTTGCGTTGCTGGTGACTGGCGTTGATTTTACGGGTCTTGCTATTATCGCTGGTGCGTTGTCTGTCGGCGTTGGTTTGGGGCTGCAAAATATTGTGAATAATTTTGTGTCCGGATTAATTTTATTAATTGAAAAACCAATCAAGCCGGGCGATCGTATTGTGATTGGGAAAACAGAAGGATTTGTGCGTAAAATTCGCATTCGTTCCACGCAAATCGCGACCGTTGCGAAAGAAGATGTGATTGTGCCCAACGCTGATCTCATCACGCAACCGGTTACTAATTTTATGTTCCTGGATCGCAAAGTGCGCATTCGTTGCGAGGTGGGCGTGGCTTATGGCAGCGATGTGCAGCTGGTGAAAAAATTATTGTTGCAGGTGGCGTCGCAACATCCTGAGGTTGTTAAAGAAGAGCAGAACGAACCATTGGTTTTCTTTTCATCGTTTGGCGAAAGCAGTCTCGCGTTTCATTTGTGGTGTGTGATTCAAGACGTGAATAAAAAATTCTCGGTGACGAGTGATTTGAATTTTGCAATTGACGCGATTTTTCGTGAGCATCACATCAGCATTGCGTTTCCGCAATTAGATGTCCATATCACGCAAAGTGATAAGTCGCGTTGATGAAGGGTGCGATGGAGTATAGTTTTGCGGTAACGGCTGATTTTAATGTTGAGCCATGATCACCTGCGATAGTGCCCGAATTAAAACTTCCGTAATACGTGTATTGCACACCAGAATCGAGTGTCCACGCACTGTTGATATGATAAATAAGGCCTGCAGCACCTGCGTAAGCGAGATTATAAACACCATGGTCTCGCATTGATATCAACGTTCCGGATGTGTTACTGGGTTGCTGATCATAAGCTTTTACGTATGCGCCACCGACACCTAAAGTGATAAAAATGGGATTCCAAGTGAATTTAGCTTGCGCGAGTAAAGTGTGAACACCCAAGTCACCTTCGTAACCACCATAAGCAGTTGCAACAGCGGAGTAAACTGCTGTGCCAGGAGAAATGCCGGTTGCAAAATACGCATAACCCAATCCGATGGATACATGTCGTATTACCGAGCGCATGATGGCGAGGCTGCTAATCCAACCGTTTCGAAATCTGATATTGTCGCTGGCGATGTAGTAGTGCGTCGTTGCGCTTAAATCAGATGTTGCGACGTCACCGCTAACACTATCTCCATAAAGTAATCCATAACCGGCGCCTAGTGAGACTGCCCAAGGTTGTCCATCATTATAACTACCTCCATTAACAGTGAACGCGGGAGTAAAATCTGCATGAGCGGGTAACATGGCGGTTGTCATTGCGATGGCGCAAAAAGTGATAATATGACTTTTTTTCATGTTTCCGACTCCCTGGATGATTTCCTGTACTGATCAGCAACCATTCTGTCAGATTATTTGTACGGTGCGCAAGAAAGATGAAATATTTTTCAACTTGTTCTTGCAGCTTGCATTTTTCCAGGATATATTTTTGTCTGGCGGGTAGGGTTAGAGACTTGTCCCGTTGGGTATTGTGTTTTACTTTTACGGAGTTAATCGAATGAAAAGCGTAATGAAAAAAGGCCTCGTTGCTTTGTTAGCGGGCTTGTTTGTAACGGGTGTGGTTGCCGCAACTACTACGCCAGCGATAGCAGAAGCGCCAATGGCAGCTAAACATGTAGTGAAATGTCAAAAATGTCATACGGACAAGCATGGCATGGAACACTGCACAAAAGTTAGCTACAAAAAGCACTGCAAAAACCACTGCAAGAAGATTACTAAAAAAGCTGGCGCGACAAAAGCGACAAAAGAAGAAGCTTCAACAACAGGTCAAGAAACAACAGCTAAAGCCGCGACAACAAACAACGCAGCTCACGCCTAATACTGTTTTTGAAAAATAAAAACGCGCCATCGGCGCGTTTTTTTATCCCACGATTTTTTTAAAGTTTATCCCACCAGCTTTTGCTTGCAGGTTGGGTGGTGGTGTTTGTTGGTGCAGCAGGGGTTGCGGTCGTCGCGGGTTGAGCTGGAGTAACGGGTATTGCTACCGGTGCATCGGGTGATGCAGGTGGTGTTACCGCAACTGGTGCATCGGGCGATCCAGGTGGCGCTACAGTGACTGGTGCATCGGGTGATGTGGGTTGTTGTTGCATCGTTGGTTGCGTCTCAGTAGAGGGCGGCATTGCAGGTTGTTGCATCGCTGGTTGTGTCTCAGTAGAGGGCGGCATTGCAGGTTGTTGCATCGTTGGTTGTTGATTATCCGTAGAGGGTGCTTGCACTGGTGTTGGCGCTGTAACTTCAGGTGTCGCGGGTTGTGATTGTGCATCCATGTCTTGATCTGCCATTGCGCCGCAGCTTAATGATAATGCGATTACTCCCGCTGACAACACGGTTAATTTCATATTGTTCTCCTTAAAATTAAAATTAGGTTGATTTTCTCGCTAAAACAGCGAGCTAACAGAATATATCATGATCGGCTTGTATTTTGTTAGCCTATAATTACAATGGATAGACTTCTTTGGGGGCGATCGGTTTCGACGATGGCTTGAGGCCAAAGGGGCATGCCGAGCATTTGTGACAAGCTCGTAAAATAAAAGTCGCAAAATATAGTTGCAAATGATAGCAGCTTTGCTGGTCACGAACTCGCGGTAGCTGTATAAGCTAAAGTGAGTCCGGTCGCCGCCTAAAAAACGGCAACAGCCTGTCCCCAGATCCGCTTATCGGTTTGGGTCGGCAGTCAGATAGGTAAGATCGCGTTGGTGGTGTGGCCCATGTCATCAGCGTTAAATGCAGGGCTCGCCGTTTGGTAATCCCGTCTGCCGGAATCTAAACGGTTAACATCAAAGGCAACACTAAGCATGTAGATCCGATGGAAGACGGTCAGCGGACGCGGGTTCGATCCCCGCCGCCTCCATTCTTTTTGCAGCTCGCCGATATTTTAGGGACAGGCTCTAATCCACCCCTCTTTAGTGTATCAAGACATGAAGTTCGCATCTTGAAGTCCGAGAGGTATAGATATTACCTTTTAGGGCGTTTTATCCGAATAAAATTCCTTGACAGGGTGGATTATCCTGCTATCCTACCCAAATGAGCACTATTAAACGTATTTTTTCACTCAACCTGCCTAGAACAAAATCCGCCTTTCTATGGGGGCCTAGAAAAGTAGGAAAAAGTTATTGGCTTCATCAACATTGCCAGAAGGATATTTTAATCGATTTTTTAAAGACAGATGTTTTTGCTGATTATATTTCAAAGCCTTCATTGCTTCGCGAGCGATATACTCACTCCACTCAACGTATCGTGATTGATGAAGTACAAATGGTGCCAGATATCCTAAACGAAGTGCATTGGTTGATTGAAAATGCTGGCTTGTCATTTATTTTATCGGGCTCCAGCCCCAGAAAATTACGGCAACACCATGCTAATTTATTGGGTGGTCGTGCATGGCGATATACGATGCATCCATTATGTTATCCAGAATTGCAAAAAATTGATTTTGAAAAAATAATGTTGTCAGGCTTATTGCCCGCGCATTATTTATCAACAGATCCCATTCAAGAATTGCGTTCTTATATCGCTGATTATTTAAAGGAGGAGATTGCGGCAGAAGCGATCGTGCAAAATATCCCCGCTTTCGCAGAATTTTTACGCGTTGCTGCAATCACAAACGCTGAAATATTAAATTATACTAATGTGTCACGTGAATCAGGTGTGAGCGCAAAAGTGGTTCGAAATTATTTTCAAATATTGGAAGATACGTTACTTGGGTTTCGTTTGCAACCTTGGCGAAAATCAAGTGGTCGGCGTTTAATTGAAACTGAAAAATTTTATTTATTTGATATTGGTGTTGCCAATTATTTAGCAAGACGAAATCCGAAACTGGGCACACCTGAATTTGGAAAATCATTTGAGCATTACATTGCAATGGAATTAATTGCATACAAAGCTTATAAAAATCCTGAATTAGAATTAGCTTATTGGAGAACTTCCACTGGTTTGGAAGTAGATTTTATTATTAATAAGATGGAGGTGGCGATTGAGATTAAAGCTTCCAGGCGAGTGCACGAAACCGATGCACAAGCGTTAAAATTATTACAGCAAGAAAACACTGTTAAAAAATCCATTATTGTTTCATTCGAACCTGAGAAAAAAATAATTTTAAACAATATTATCTGCTTGCATTGGTCTCAGTTTTTAAATCAAATGTGGAGTGGGAATTTGTTTTAGAGCCTGTTTAAGATCTCCGGGCTCAAGCGAAAATGATGATATTCGAGTGGAAATAAATGAAAATTTGAGGTTAATATTCTTTAATCTTGACCGAAAATTTTCATTTATTTACACCGAATAGCGTCATTTGTAGCGAGTCAGGAGATTTTAAACAGGCTCTTAGCATGCGCTGCACAACAAATCGCAATCGCAAGCGCATCGGCAGCATCGATCGGTGGGTTTTCGGATAAACCTAATTGTGTTCGCACCATAAATTGAATTTGTGCTTTATCAGCAGCGCCGTAACCTGTTGCTGTTTTTTTCACGCTGCGTGCGCTGTATTCATGTATGGGAATTGCATAATGCGCGAGTGCGATCAGGGCAGCGCCGCGTGCTTGCCCAAGCTTTAAAGCAGATTGCACATTAATTCGCATAAACACCTCTTCAATCGCGGCAGTATCGGGTTTGTATGTCGCAATAATCTCACATAATTTTTCATAGATCATGTGCAAGCGCGTTGCCATCATGTCACCTTTGGCGTGAATTGCGCCATGCGCCACGTGTAGCAGTTTATTTTTTTCGCTGTGAATTAAGCCATATCCAGTACGAATGGAGCCAGGATCAATACCAATGATCAGAGTCATGTTACATCACCATCCTCAGCAATCGCCGCGCCGTCAAATAATCCGAGTAACATGCTTGTCCGCTGAATACTTTTGCAAAAGATTTCGCGGCACTGTGAGTGAGAATAGAAGTCATTGTCTTGTTAAAATAACGAAACAATAAATACGCCGCGATGCGCGCATATTGAAAATCTTTTCCAATCATTTGATGAAATAATTGATCGTATTGACGCAGCAATCGAACATTATTTTTTTCAATTGTTTCTGCCAAAATTTTTGCGGCGTAAAATCCACTTTTGATCGAGGGGCGAATGCCTTCTGCAATGAGTGGATCCACGGCGCCGGCAATTTCGCCGACGAGCAAAATGCGATGATACACGAGCTTTCGTTTTCCGCTGTAAAGCTGCACGGGATGACCATGCCACTGTTTTTTATCGATGTCGGTGATGTGATAATCATGTAAATATTTTTTCAGTTGTTGTGGTAAACCCAACTCAGGCACATTTTTTTTCGATGAAAATCGCCCGATGCCGATCGACAATCCATCTGATTTTGGAAAAATCCAGGCATAACCATTTTTAGTTTGTTCGAAATCTATATGTAACGGCACATCAGGGTTTTCTTGATAATGCTCGTATTCGAGCGCTGCGGTAATATTATTTTTCGCAGTTAATTTTAATTTTTTCGCGAGTGTGCCGCGACTGCCTTCGGCAATGACCGCTATTTTTCCCGTAAAATTTCCTTGCAATGTTTGAACGACAACGCGCGACGGTTGATTGTTAATGTCAGTAACGCGACAATCTTGCTTCACAACAACGCCGCGTTCTTGTGCTTTTTTCAGTAAAAAATGATCGAAGTGTTCTCGCCTCACCATCCACAAATCGCAGTCAGCAGCAATTTTTTGCTGATTCACTACCAAAAATATTTTTTTTTGCTGGCAATTGAGAATATCGGATATGTCAAAATCAATATAATTTTTGACATCCGGAGAAATACCGCCGCCGCACGGTTTCACGCGTGGAAATGTGGCTTGATCAATCAATAATACGGAGGCCGCCGGATGAAATCGTTTTAAATTGTAAGCACACGTAGAACCCGAAGGGCCGGCGCCCACAATAATTACGTCATACTGCGTATCATCGCCGCAGTACGCGTTGCTTTTCGCGATTCCACTCGCGTTCTTTGATGGTGGCGCGTTTGTCATGTTGTTTTTTACCTTTGGCAATGGCAATTTGAATTTTGGCACGGTTTTTAGACCAGTGTAAATCGAGTGGCACAATAGTGTATCCTTGGCGATCTTTAGCGATAAATAATTTGCTTAATTCGCGGCGATTTAATAATAATTTGCGCGAACGCGTTGGGTCAGGTTCAATGTGTGTAGATGCTGTTTTTAGCGGCATGATGTGCGCGCCGATTAGCCACGCTTCGCCGCGTTTTAAAATCACATAGCTTTCTTTTAACTGGACATGTCCATCGCGAATGCTTTTAATTTCCCAGCCTTCGAGCACCAACCCCGCCTCAAATTGCGTTTCGATTGCGTAATCATGCCGCGCTTTTTTGTTGCTGGCGATTTGCCTGGGTGTTTCAATTGATTTGCTCATAATGCTCGTTAGTGTACCATTATCACTCAGGCCTTGTCCCTACAGTATCGACGATCTGCAAATGATGCGGATTGGCTAAAATTTCCGAATTTTTTCGCCCAATACCACAGAGTATTGGACTCAAAAATACAAAAATTTTATCTCAATCCACATCATTTTCGCTTACGTCGATACTGTAGGGACAAGGCCTAAAAACGACGAGAAAATTGCCTATGCCGGCCATCCATCGCAGCGTCACTGTTCCTTATTCTGCAGCAGAAATGTATGCTTTGGTGAACGATATTGCGCGTTATCAGGAATTTATACCGTGGTGTGTGGCGAGTGTGATTGATTCTAGTGATGATAACAGCATTTGCGCAACGCTGACTTTTTCAGCCAAGGGAATACAAAAATCTTTTTCTACGCGAAATACTTTAACACACAATCAAAAAATGGAGATGACGCTCATCAATGGTCCATTTAAATCGTTGCAGGGTTGCTGGAAATTTTTGGATTCGGGCGAAAAACAATGTGATGTGATTCTCGATTTGTCGTTTGAGTTGTCTAACAAAATGTTGGCAGTGATGTTTGGGCCGATGTTTCATGAAGTGGCATCTACATTGATGGATGCGTTTATTCAACGCGCGCGAGAAACATATGATTAACATTATGGTTGCGTATGCGACACTAGAAACACAAGTTGAGATTCCATTAACTGTCGAAGAAAATTGTACCGTGCAATTGGCGATTCAGCGTTCACGCGTGTTGGAATCATTTCCAGAAATTCAATTGCAAACGGCAGTGGTGGGTATTTTTGGGCTACGTGTTAAATTGGATTCATCACTCAAAGCGAATGATCGCATCGAGATTTATCGGCCGTTGGTGATTGATCCGAAAGAAGCAAGAAGGTTGCGGGCATGAACAACTGCTCGCTACCGCTCGCGTCTATGTCCAATGAGCGGTGGTGTGTGTCCAATGTTTTTTGTACGTAGACACGAGCGGTAGCGAGTGAAAATAAATCAGGACATAGACACGAGCGGTAGCGAGTGAATAAATTTTACAACCGCCAGCGTGGTCTTCCTTGCGTGATGTCAGAAGAAGATTTTTTAGTTGGTGTTCTTTTAAATAGAACGGGTTGATACAAACGCTCTCTCGCTTCTTTGTCGTTTTTTGCTTGATGTGACGCTAGTGTTTTTTTCAGCAGCGCATTTTCTCTTTTGACACGAGCGAGTTCACACTGAGTGTCGATATTTTTTTGTTGTGCTTCACGTAATTGCTGCTGGATGAGTTGTAACTGCTTGCTGAGACTAGCGATGAGTTCTTGATGACGTTTCAACGTTTCTGACAGTGTGTGCCGCACAGCGACTAATTCACTCGATAAATTTCTGCGCACAATTTATAATTCCGTTCTGAGATTAGTGACGCGATTATTATGAAACTCAACCACTAGTTTTTTAATCACCATGGTGTTTCTGCTGGGCTGGCTTGTGTAGATGTAATCCATGCGATTATCATCGTATACATTTTTCAATACGGGCGAACCGAGTTTTGCGACGACATCTTGTGACGTCATGCCGGGATGAATTGATTGTACACTGGCACGCGTGATGATATTCCCTTGCTCAAACGGTTGATGGTACACGCAGGCGCACAATGCGAGTGCGACAGCTATGGAAAAGAGCGCAGTAATTTTTTTCATAGTATACCTCCCCACTTGCAAAAGAATGGCAAATCATAGCGTATTTTTTCTGTAATTGGTACAATTTGCGCATGAATAATAATGATGAATTACGCCGCGCTGGTCTCAAGATCACAACACCTCGTCTTAAGATATTAGAGTTATTGGAGCATACCAAGCCGCATCATTTGAGTGCTGAATCTATTCATCAGCAGCTGAAAGCGCAGGGTGATGATGTGGGGTTGGCGACGGTGTATCGTGTGCTCGCGCAATTTGAAACGGCGAATTTAATTCGGCGTCATCAGTTTGATGGCGGTTATTCGGTGTTTGAATTAGAGCAGGGTGAGCATCACGATCATTTGGTGTGTGAGCGTTGTGGATTGGTGAAAGAATTTGTTGATGACGTGATTGAAAAAAGACAATTTGAAATTGCCGAACGTGCCGGATTTCAAATTTCAGAACATCAGCATACGATTTATGGTGTTTGTAAGAACTGCAGGTAACAGGTCACCCTGTAGAGAGAAACGCTCGATTTTTGGCGCTTTTTTGCGAAAAATCCATTCAAAAATGCTCACATACTGACGTGTATGCTCCGCTTTTTGAATAAATTTTTCGCAAAAAATCACCTAAAAATCCAGCGTTTTCCAAGATTCAAGTATGGGGTGATCTATTACAACTGCAGATCGTGATAACTCAGCCCTCAGATAGAAATGACGCTGTTGCGCGCTTTTTTACGAAAAAGTTTTATTCAAACAAATACGCAACACCAATCGAGCCATCGCTAAAAAAGTTGGTGTGAGTGCCTTTCGTATAATCTCGTTGATACGCAATGGGTGCGAGCCTGAAAGACAACAATAAATTACGCATCGGTTGATAATCCAACCCAGTGAATCCGCCAATCGCATAGGGCGAAACGCGAGTAGCTGTGCTGGAGGGATCACGAAAGCCGTAAGAGCCGAGCATCCCGTAGGTGAAATACAATTGACTGACCAACGGACAACGAAGACCAACATCACCGCGCAATTCGTACAAGCTAATAGAAGAGGAGCCGTAAGGTGAGATGCGCTCATACCCCATGCCCGCATCTATCAAAAAACTATGATCCACATAACCTAACATCGCCGCAAAATCATTGCCGCCGTAGGTTGCATAATTTGTTCCCAAAAAATATCCTGCATGTGCTTCAGGGGGTGCTGCGGGCGGGGGCGTGTATTGTTGTTGTGCGTTTTCTGTAGTTTGATCGTCAGCAAAGGCACTGAATGTCGCAGCCGCTGATAGTATGGTGATGGTCAATATTTTTTTCAACATGATTACTCCCTGTAAACTGTAAGTCGAAACAAGATAACATATTCTGATGCGAAATCAATCTAAGAGCTGTTGCCATATTGTTCATTAGTTGGAGAATTGTGAAAATTAGGCGAAAATTTTTAGAAATTCGAAGTGAATATTATTTAATCTTCGCTGAGAATTTACGAAAATTTGCGCCAAGTTACGCAGTTTTCAAACAATGAACAATATAGCGACATTTTTAATCTGCTGGTGTGTGCGGCGGCATCGCATATCCCGACGACGTATACCGTAAGCTCGGAGAAGGGTTCTGGAAAAAAGTAGGTTGTGGCCGATTATTCCAAGACTCTGATAACGCTTGTTCTCGCCGTGCAACCAGCTCCTCTCTTAATGCAACATAGCGCTCTTTTAATTCAAGTAATGTAAGTTTTAATCCGTACATCTCACTTCCCAATGCATGATTTTGTGCTTGCAAGCCCGCTACCGTATCTTTTAAGCTCTTTACTTCGCCTCGCAATTCATTCAATAATTCTATCATAATCCCCTTGCTGTTGACTTCGGCATTATCAATATCAGATCGCATGATTTCACCTCTATGTTGTTGTGTAGTTAATGATCTTTGAATTTCTTCGCGCAGGGCAATTTCGGCGCACGGTGCAATTTGTTGCGTGTCTGGATATTTTTTCATGAAAGACACATAGCAATTTAATATATCTAAAATATTTGACCTGTGTTTTGAGTAAAATTCTGCTAGCAGTTTTTCGTTTTGTATCGGATTGTCATCTGAATCTGATATATATTTTTCAAGATAAATAGCAAGGATCGTTTTGAAAAAAATTTCGTTAAATATCTCAATAATTGTATTTTTATTTGTATTTTGATTACTGATATAGATTAATCCGGCATCAACAAAACGAGATTTTAATTCTTGTATAATCAGTTGAAATAATCCCTGGTCTGTAACAAAAGAATTTGCATGTTGGGTGCAAAATTCCTGAATGGATTGATAAATCACGTCAGAAAATAACGTTCGAATTTTTTTTGGGACAACCGACATAGTAGTAAGATGAAAAAACATATCATGCAGTAATACTTCAAATGGGCTGCTCAATCTCGAGTGAGCAACTACCGAGCTATTAAAGCGCGGATCCAAAACAGAAACGATATGATAATCTTGCTCATGTAATTTTTTAGACGTTTCAATAGAGATGCACCCAAAAGCGAGGGCAGGCTGCATGATTTTTTCATTATTTTGAGTGATCATGGATATGGAAAGCATCAGCAGTAAATATCCAGGAATCGTTATTTCAACAATTATCTGGTTGTCAAATCCACTGAAATTTCTATGTTGTATTTGTCTGTATTGTTTAGATCTGAAGAGATCAAACCATATTCCATGATGATTTGTTTTCAACAATGCGTCATAATCAGATTGTTTTAACAAAATTTTTAAAAGTGATAATGATATCGGGTGTTTTCTAAGATAATTGAAAAGATTGATGTTGTGGCATTTTTCCATATAATTTAGGTAATCATTACAATTAGTACTACTTAGATCGGAATAAAAAAACATAGAAATACCAATTGCTTTAGGTAATGGCGGAACAATGTATTCTTTCCCATGTTGTTTAAAACTCAACGGTGTCCCAGAAAAGCTGATGACTGCGCAATAAAACAAAACATAATCATAAAAAAAATCGCGCTCGATCTGCCCGCTTAAAAAAGCCATATACAATAAATCGAATCCGTAATTTTGAGAATGTTGCCCATTAAAACCTTTCAGATGTTCTTGAATTATTTCTGGCTTCCACGGAACCGTTATATTTTGCAACAGTTTAGAGACAAATGATTTCACATCGCTTTCTGAAATGCTCGTGAGCAGCGCTTGATACTGGGTATTTTTCCGTATAAAACGAATAAAGAATAAGGGATCGTCAGGAAGTATACGATCTGCCTCATTTTCTAAATCTGATATTCGCACTGATATTTGTTTACGCATAATAATTTATTCAAAACTAATCAAAATCAATGTTTGGAGAAGAATAAAATGTATAGAATAAACATCAAAAAATCAATTTATTTTAGTCAAAAAAACAACCAAATGATCATTTAATGGTTATTTAATGTTACCGCTTCGAATAAAAAAACTATAATGGTTGCTGTCGAGAAATTAAAAGGATTGTACGGAAAAACCAAATCCCCACACAGCCACGATACCCCGCTGGGCACAGGCCGGCAGGGAGCGAGTAAAACACGCACTTGGGGTCGGTGTGTGTTTTTGATTTTTTCTAGGGACTGTTGGCAATTGACTGCAATTGAAACATTTTCGTGCGATAGCAACTCGATACGATAAATTGAAGCGAAATTACGAATCAATGCTGGCTTTAGCGCGCGGATATTTATGGCTACCGATGTGAAATGTCAACAGCCCCTAGCTTTTATGCTATGTTGATTCAAGAGGTAAAGCTGTGAAAACAACACACACTATTTCACATTGCATTTTGCAAACCGCCGCGCAATTTCCAGCGCAGACGGCACTTTCGGAATGGAATGGCAATAGTTGGCGCGACATCACGTATCACGCGTTGATTGAGCAAGCAAAGTTATTTTCAGAGTCATTGCGCAAACAAAATATCGTGAGTGGCGAGCGCATTGTACTGATTTCACATAACACGATTGAAGCGGTTGCGGTGATGCTGGGTATTTGGATGGCGGATGGCACGGTTATTTTGATCGATCCTGATTTGCCTGATGCTGAATTACAAGCACAATGCCAATTGGCAGACGCGCGTTTTTGGACGGAGGAAAAAAATCAGTATCGATTGCAGCAACAACATAATCATTCCACAACGGTAACACAAGATACGGATAAAACCATCGCAGCAATTTTATTTACGTCGGGCACTGCGGGTGATTTTAAAGCGGTGATGTTAACACACCACAATTTTTTGTATTTAACGCAGTTTTACAGTCAATTAGCGACACCGGATGGTTGCTTATTGACAGTGTTGCCATTGTTTCACGCCGCGGGATTATATTGCGGCATTTTGCAGCCGCTGATGATTGGTGTGCGTGTAGTATTTTTCAAAAAAATAGATGAAACTGCGCTGAAAGTCGCTTTTTTAAATTATCATCCCAATGTATTAATCAGTGTGCCGCGATTGCTCGAAGTTTTATATCAAAAAATACAATCAACTGTTTCAGAAAAAGGAAAAAGTGCTGCATTACTTTTTCAAATGATGATTGTGATCGCTAACCTATCCCATCGATTCTTAAAAATAAATCTTGGAAAATATTTTTTTAAAAAAATACATCAGCAATTTGGTGGTCGACTGCAAAAAATATTATGTGGTTCAGCGCCATTGCGCGCCGACATTCAAAAAAACTTTTTGTGTTTTGGGTTTGAACTGCTGTGCTCATATGGATTAACCGAAACTTGTGGGCCGATAACACTGACTGCATATTCACATCGTTGGAAATCCGGCAATGTCGGTTCTTGCGTTGATCGCCGTAATTTGAAAATTGCAGACAATGGGGAAATTTTATATGCGGGTGATGCATTGATGCGCGGTTATTTTCGAGATAAAGTCGCAACTGAGCACGCCATTCACGATAGCTATTTTCACACACAAGATTTGGGGAAATTAGATCATTTCGGTAATTTATATATTACTGGTCGAATCAAAGAGTGGATCGTATTTTCAAACGGTAAAAAAGCCATGCCCGAAGCGATTGAGAAACAATATTCGACGATTCCTGGTATGAAAGAATTTTCTGTATTTGGCGTGGATCAAAATCAATCGATGATCGCTGTGCTCGCTTTTATTCCCGAGAAAGAAAGTGATACGCCAATCATTCGGCAAGCGATTTTGCAGCGCGCCGCACAATTATCTTCGCCGTATCGCGTCGCGGATATTCTATTACTTTCTGAAATGCCGCGATCCAATACATTAAAAGTGAAACGGCATAAGTTGCGAGAATTATATTTATCCGCTAAAAAAATAAAAATCACACACGATCAACCCGCTGATATGAATATGCAAACAGTTGTGCGCTGCTTTCAGTCGGTTCTGCCCAATAAAAAAGAATGGATTACACCAGATATTACGTTTGTTGAATTGGGAATTGATTCGTTGTTGGCAGTGCAGTTATGTGAAAAAATCAATGAGACATTGTCGCTACAATTAAAGCCCACAGAATTTTGGTTTGCCACAACCATTCGAAATTTATGTCAATCGCTTCGCGCACCAAAAACGTATTCTGAAAATTCTCATTCATCTGAAAAAATTGCTGTGGTTGCAATGGATGGTATATTTCCAGGTGGTGCGCATAACATCGATGCGTTATGGAAAAATTTACTTGCTGGAAAAGATGCGATAGAAAAAATTCCGTGCTCGCGTTTCGATATTGAAAAATATTATGATCGTGATTTTTTGGCGCCAGGAAAAATTAATACGGATCAAGGTGGTTTTATTGTTTTACCTGAATTTTCAGGAGAAGCATTTCAAATTAAACCGCGCGTTGCTGACGCGATGGATCCACGCCAGAAAATTTTATTGGTACAGATCCAGCGATTATTGGCAAATTATCTTCAAGCACGAGACAGCGAAAAAATTGCAAAACACAAAATTGGATTATTTGTTGGCAGTTGCTTCGATGATTTTTCGATAGAAGAAGCAAGACACAGCTCGTTAGAAAAAATTACACCGAACACGGGCATCGGCATGGCTAATTTTTCTTTAGCGGGATTTGTAGCACATCATTTCAATTTTCAAGGGCCGGTAACCACAGTCAACACCGCGTGTTCTTCTTCGCTAACCGCCGTGCATCAAGCCATGCGTGCGCTGCAATCGAATGATTGTGATATTGTCATTGCAGGTGGAATTAATCTCATTACTTCACCAGAGGTATTTGTGTCTTTAAGTAAAGGTGGATTTTTATCGCGCGATGGTCGCTGCAAAACATTTGATGCTTCGGCCAATGGTTATGTGAGAAGCGAAGGCTCTGGTTTTGTTGTATTGAAACGATATGATGATGCTCTGTGCGATCAAGACAACATTGCCGGAATTATGTTAAGTTCTGCAATCAATCACAATGGTTCGCACAGCGCATTTACAGCGCCCAACGGTGAAGCACAAATGGATGGCTATCGCGAAGCGTTGGCGCGCGCGCATTTGTCTGCGCATGACATCCAATATATTGAATCGCATGGTAGCGGCACACAATTGGGTGATGCGATCGAAATACAATCGATACAGCGCGTATACGATCAAGCGCGCAAAAATCCATTGTATGTCGGCGCGATTAAATCAGCGATTGGTCATTGCGAAGCTGCCGCAGGAATTGCTGGATTCATTAAAACAATTTTAGTGTTGCAACACCAAAAAATTCCACCGAATCTGCATTATCACACGCCGAATCCACATATTGATTTTAAAAATTCTGCAATACAATTGCCGACGCAGTGTGTTGATCTGGCAACACCTTGTCGATATGCGGCGGTCAGTTCCTTCGGTGTTTCTGGAACGAATGTGCATATGATTTTGAAGGGTGGTGATCATGCGTGACCATACTTATCCGGATAAGCATGTGCGTGACAATCAAAATGTTTTTTAAATATCCGATAAAGACAATTTTCGCAGTACGCGATTAAAAATCGGCAAGCCATCATCTGATGGTTGATTGGCGGCGTCGTGTTCTAATTTTTCTCGTGCTTCAGCGTAGTGCATCCACGGAACAGATTCAATATATGCTTGGCATTGATCCATTACTTTAGTGTAAGTGCGAAATTCGTGATCACGCGATACTAAGCGAAGACCATTTAAATAATTATCGCGCTGCACAGAAGGAATAATAATTTTGCACAAACCCGCCTGTGTTAATTCCGCGTTCATCATTAGGCGCGCCATACGGCCATTGCCATCTGCAAAGGGGTGTACTTCACTGACAATCAAATGCATCAACAATGCTTTTTCCATTCCTGGTTGTAATGTTTTATACAACGAGAACGCTTGCATTAAAGTGCCGATGACCATTTCTGGTAAAACAAAATAAGTGTTTCCCGCTTTGTTTTGTTTTTGTTTGAATTGACCGGGTAGTTTTTCAGGCCTACCCTGCATTAAATAACGATGTCGTTGCTGCAGTAATTGCAAAAACTCTGTGGGAGATTTCGGCGTTACAGTCATGTCAAAATAATCATTGCTTAAAATAAAATGAGACAATACGTCGTGACTGTCTGCATGGCGTCGATCAATTTCTTTTCCTTGAAAAACAATTTCTTCTGCTTCATCGATTAAAAATTCTGTGCCTTCAATAAAATTTGAAAAATAAGATTCAAAAAAAGCAATATTTTTGAAAGACGTTTTGTGATAGTGATAAGGGCGTTTTTTAAAATGGCATTTTTTCAAGTATAAAATAAACGATTGAAATAACGTGATGCGAGTTTGATCGCACACTTCTTTTTTGGCGACACTAATGGCGTAAGTAGATTTCAAAAAATTTTTATCTGGATGAGAGAGTAATAGCGCGCTAACAATGTCATTTAATTTTCTATAGGCGCTTTGAAAATGCAATACTTCAGCAATTTTCTTTGCGGTATTGCGCAGCGTATTAATGTTTTTTTCGCCCCGCAATTGTAATTCTTTTGCTAAATAATTTTCAACGCCCGCAACCCCGATTGTTTTAATATTTTGATAAACAGCATTGACCGTTGTGAGATTTTCCAATAAGAAACGCGCTGGACTGCTTCTCGCTAATTGTGGTAACACTTGTTCAGTGTAGCGTTTATTGTCTGCGCGAATGACTTGAATAATTAAACCAGGCAGAAAAATTTTTTTATGATACGTGCTGGTTAAAAAAACGATGTGACTTTGCTGAAACGGAATGGGTTTTAGTGTTAACGCTGTTTGGAAGCTTAAAATCCCTCCCGGCACAACATGAATTACCACATCCATCCAGTGTGTTAATACAATGCGCTCGATGGGCGAGACGAGATCATTGGTGTAGACACCACGGCAAACGCGCCGCAGTTTCCCAGTCTTCATTTGTTTGGATAATAGCTTTGATTCATTACTGGTGTTGGCGAATTTCAGCGTCTTCATGGCCCATGATAGGCGAATTCCAGAGCCTAATCAAGAGAAAAGGCGAATTTCAGAGCCTAATAGGAATAAAAGGCGAATTTCAGAGTTTAAGATGATTTGTTTCACAAATCTCGCTTGACTTTCGTGCGTGGCTCTTTGTTGATTGATTCATTACAATCCTTCAATCCGCTGATAATGCTCGCGCAATTGGCGCAGCGTTTGTTCGCAGTGCTGCTGCTGGGATTTGACTTCAGCGATCACATTTTCAGGTGCTTTTTCCACAAAGGTGGGATTACTCAAACGTGTTTGCAATTGCATTTGTTGTGATGTTAATTTTTCAATTTCCTTCGACAAGCGTTTTAATTCCTCATTTTTATCAATCAATCCTGCCAACGGAATGTGTATTTCCAGTGCTTGCACAAGCGCTGTAGCGCTTGCGGGTAATGCGGCTTTGTTATCATACCAAGAAATTTTTTCTATTTTAGCAAGCAGCATGAATTCAGCGCCATATTTTTTTAGTAATACTTGATCGCGTGCACTGCCTTTACTCAAAATAATACTAATTTTTTTGGCGGGTGATACATTCATTTCGCCACGAAGATTTCGAACCGAAACGATCATCTGTTGCAGCCACGTCATCGCATCATCTGCTTCGTGATTAATTTTTTTTGTATCAAGAGCAGGATAGGGTTGCAACATGATGCTGGATTTTTCGATAAATAAATATCCAGCCAAATGCTGCCAAATTTCTTCCGTGATAAATGGTATGACGGGATGTAGCAGTCGCATTAAATTTTCCAGCACAACAATTAATGTGTATTGCGTGCCACGCAGCTGCGCATGATTATTTTTATCACTCAGTTGACATTTGGCAAATTCAAGATACCAATCACAATACGTATTCCATGTAAATTCATATAATATTTTTGCCAAGTGATCAAAACGATATTGTGCAAATGCCAAATGTGTTTGTTCGATGGTTTGTTGCAATTGACTGATGATCCAATGATCGGCGGTGGTGAATGTGCGCGGATCTTGCGTGATATCTTTTTCCGTGACATTCATCATCACAAATCGCGCCGCATTCCAAATTTTATTGCAAAAATTGCGATAACCCGTCAACCGCTGAAAATCAAAATTAATATTGCGGCCGGTAGAAGCGAGTGCGCAAAACGTAAAACGCAGTGCATCAGTGCCGCTTGCAGAAATACCCCCCGGAAATTCTTTTTCAGTTTGTTTTTGAATCGTTTTTTCCATTTGTGGCTGCATGAGACCAGCCGTTCGTTTTTCAATTAATTTTTCTAGCGTGATGCCATCCACTAAATCAATCGGATCTAAAATATTTCCTTTGGATTTTGACATTTTTTGGCCTTGCGCATCGCGAATCAACCCGGTGATAACCACCTGTTTGAATGGCACTTGGTTTTTGAATTTCAAACCCATCATCACCATGCGCGCGACCCAAAAGAAAATAATGTCGAAGCCTGTGACGAGCACGCTGGTTGGATAAAATGTTTGTAAATCTGCATTATGTTCTGGCCATCCTAAACAGGCGAGTGGCCACAACGACGCAGAAAACCACGTGTCCAACACATCGTTGTCTTGTGTTAACACAATGTTTTCATTTAAATGGTGACGTTTACGCACATCCGCTTCATGCAGCCCGACGTAATGATTTCCTTTGTCGTCGTACCACACGGGAATGCGATGCCCCCACCATAATTGTCGGCTGATGCACCAATCTTCGATATTTACTAACCATTGTAAATATGTTTTCCCCCAATTTTCTGGAATAAATTCGACTTCATTTTTTTCAAAAGCCTGGATTGCGGCATCTGCCATGTCACGCATTTTGACAAACCACTGATCTGTCAAATACGGCTCTAATATCACACCGCTGCGATCGCCACGCGGAATGGTATGTTCATGGGGTTCTATTTTTTCGATCAAATCGAGTGATTGCAATTCCGCAATAATTTTTTTTCGGGCTGCAAAACGTTCGAGTCCGCGATATTCTTTTGGTACCGCGTCATTGAGATGCGCATCGTCTGTGAGCACATTGATGAGTGGCAATTGATGACGATGACCAACTGCATAATCGTTAAAATCATGCGCCGGTGTGATTTTAACGCAACCCGTACCAAACATTTGATCGACATACGTGTCAGCAATAATGGGAATTTCCCGATTTGATAGCGGCAGTAGAATTTTTTTGCCGATATATTTTTGATAACGCGTGTCTTCAGGATGTACGGCAACTGCAGTATCACCGAACATGGTTTCAGGGCGCGTGGTTGCGACAATTAAAAATTCTTGCGAATTTGCAATGGGATAACGCATGTACCACAAATGCGATTTTTCGATTTCATTCGATACTTCCAAATCCGAAATCGCCGTTTTTAATTGTGGATCCCAATTCACTAATTTTTTACCGCGATAAATTAAGCCTTCTTCATGCAAGCGCATAAAAGCGGTGATCGTTGCGTGCGAAATATTATCATCCATGGTGAATCGTTCACGCGACCAATCCATCGAGGCGCCGAGGCGGCGAATTTGTTGCGTAATGGTTTGACCAGATTGATGGCGCCATTCCCACACTTTTTTTAAAAATGCATCGCGGCCCAAATCATGACGAGAAATATTTTGCTGCGCGAGTTGGCGCTCCACCACCATTTGCGTTGCAATGCCTGCATGATCCGTTCCCGCTTGCCACAACACATTTTCGCCTTGCATGCGATGAAAACGAATCAATGTGTCCATCAAGGTATATTGAAATCCATGACCCATGTGCAATGTGCCAGTCACATTGGGCGGTGGTAACATGATGCAATATGCGTGACCTGCACCGGTGGGTTTGAAAAATCCCTGGGTTTCCCAGTCGCGAGCCCATTTGGATTCGATGTGGTGTGGTTCGTAGATTTTGTTTAATTCGATTTCGGTCATATCGGCAAATCTGCTAAGATTCAGAAAGACATTCTTTCACAAAAGGCACGGTTTGTCAGTGATCATTTTTCGGTATCTATCCAAAGAAATCATGCGCGCTACGTTGATCGCGACTTTAATTTTGCTCGTAATCTTTGTGACCAACCAATCCGTGCAATTTTTGGAGCGCACCGCGGCGGGCCAGCTGCCGGCCACCGCATTGCTGCAAGCCATTGCGTTGCAAATTCCGCTATTTTCAGGGTATTTGTTGCCACTGGGTTTGTATTTAGGGGCGATACTTACCCTCAGTCGAATGTATATTGATTCAGAGATGACAATTTTATATGCCTGCGGCGTGAGCCGTTTTAAAATTTTGGGGATGGTGTTTTTGGTAGCGATGTTTGTGGCTGTTATAGTCACTTGGTTGATGATGGTGGTGGTGCCCAAAGCGCAGGGAGCGACTAATGTGCTTTTTAATCGCGCTGCAGTGACGGCGTCGGTGCAACAAGTGATTCCTGGGCGTTTTATGTCATTTGGCAATGATCAAGAAAATTCGATTGTGTTGTATGCTGGTGGTATTGGCAAACATCATGTGTTGAGCGATGTGTTTTTAGCAAAAAAAGTGATGGATAAGTGGGGGATGATTGTGGCCAAATCGGCGCGTGAAAGAAAAATGCATGATTCCCCAGTGGAATATTTGGTTTTCGATCAAGGCGATCGATACGTGGGAGAGCCGGGTGAGAAAAATTTTCAGTTGTTGCAGTTTCAAGAATATGGCGCGCGAGTGTTACTGGAAAATGTTCCAGATGTGAATGCGGTGCAATATTATTCGATACCCACCTTGTGGCGATTGCAAAAAACGAATTTGAGTGCGGCAGCGGAATTGCAGTGGCGCATGGCGATGCCCATTTCTGTGTTGATATTTGCATTGCTGGCAGTGCCGCTGAGCGAAACCAAACCGCGTCACGGAAAATTTATTCAAATATTACCCGCGATGATAATTTATCTTTGCTACGGTGATTTATTATTTTTAACGCGCTCTTGGATTCAAGCGGGGCGCATTTCTGCGACGTTGGGAATGTGGTGGGTGCATGCAGCAATGCTGATAGTTGTGTTGATGTTGATTTGGTATCGATGGGGTCGGCAACGATGAAGCTCGTTGATCAATTAATTTTTCGTGACGTAATTGCTTCCACGGCATTAGTGAGTGTCGTCATCATTGCAATTGAATTTTTCTTGAATATGATTCAGCAATTTCATTTCGTTGGCCAACACAATTATACGTTGTGGCGTGTGTTTTTGTATGTGGGCATGCAGTTGCCCGCGCAATTTTATCAATTGTTTCCAATGGCGGGATTTTTGGGAACGATGATTGGACTCGGGCGTTTGTCATCGTCAAGTCAATTGATTGTGATTCGCATGGTGGGATATTCCGTAATGCAATTGACGGGCAGCGTCACGAAAGCTGCGGTCGTGATGATTGTAGTGATCACAATATTGGGCGAAGGCATTGGTTTACATTGGCAACAAACCGCCGATGTTTGGAAAAAAGAATGGATTTTTCCTCAGGCAAATCAGGCGTTACTGCATTCTATTTGGCTGCGACAAGGAAATCATTTTACGCATATCGGGGAATTAAATTCTCCCGATACGATCAGTGATGTCACGCGATATTATTTTTCAAAGAACGATCGTTTGTTGCGCGCCGATTTTTCGCCTGTGGGAAAATTGGTAAATGGTCGTTGGGAATTGCTGAATGTGAAGCAAACGATTTTTGGCCGGCATCATGTGACTGTGACAACACAATCTAAAATGATATTGCCCATGGTATTTAAACCTGTGCTACAAGTGAAAATGCGCGCGGCTTCGACGCAGCAATCGTTGACTACATTGATTCAAATGATTCGTTATCGTCGCGATACGGGATTAACGACAGATCAATTTGTATTTGCATTATCACAGCGTTTTTTACAACCCATTACCACATTGGTTATGATTATTTTGGCGATTCCATTTGTATTTGGTTCTTTTCGCAATACCACAATGGATGTGCGTTTGCTGACTGGCATTGTCATTGGATTTATTTTTTATATGCTGAACCAATTGTTTGGTCCCATTACCATGGTCTATCAATTCCCGCCGTTACTATCTGCGGCATTACCAACGATGTTGTTTTTGCTGTTGGCGAGTGTGTTGCTGCTGCGGGTGCGGTCGTAGAGGTGGTCACAGATTGTGACCACCTACAGCATCTGAAATTTTCTACCAGTCTTCCACGTGCTTTCACGGAATCTGGTCTATACATGTTAGCAACTATTTTAAAAAGCCCTAGGGCAACTGAAACGACAATATCAATTATTGATACATTTACTCGAGTTCGTGAAATTGACAAAACTATTTATCAAATTAGCAATGCGAAGAAAGACGAAAAGAAACAAACTGAGTTAATGCAAAAAGCAGGTGAGTTAATCTCCGAATTAATCGCGCCCGAAAATAACAATAATCAAGAAACAGAGGCAAGTATTGAGTTAAATTTTGCGATTGTAAAATTTAAATATTCTCTGAAAAAGAAACAAAAATTATCTGAGATGATGTAAAAATTAAATTGCTTCTGTATCCCCCGCTTCCGCAATTAAGCGTAACGCATCTATTTTTTGCAATTCAATGCGATGTTTTGAAAAACGAATCATCTTTTTTTTCTGAAATTCGTTTAGTATTCGGCTGATGGTGCTCGCCGTCATTCGCAAGTAATTGGCGATATCTTGGTGCGTCATGACTAATGATAGTGTTGATGAATACAATCCCAGCGACTGATATCGTTCCATTAATTGCAATAAAAATGTAGTGACGCGTTGTTCTGCGGTTGTTCGTAATAACGCGATGTTATCTTCATGAATGCGACGGCTCACCATCTTTAATAATTGTGCGCCGAGTGATGGAAATTGTTGTGTCAGCGCCAACATTTTTTCAGTGGGAATGATGCAAATGTTGGTTTGATCGAGTGCGACGATCGATGTAGCGCGCTGCGCATCATCAATGCCTTCCCACCCAAATAAATCCGGTGGAAAATAAAATCCCATCACAAATTCTTCGCCGTTGGTTTTGTTGATGTAACTTTTAAGACATCCCGCGCGCACGATATACAAATTATCCGACAATTGTCCCTGATGACAAAGATGCTCTCCCCGTTTTAACGTCTTCGCGGGAAATTGTAATGTATCGAATAAATTGTTGGTGTTTTTGGGTAAATTGGGCAGCAAACAAGCAGCGGCGCGGGGGCAATTGAAGCAGCTATTTCTCATGAAAATTCCTTAAGATGTATAAATATTGTACAACTGAAGGATGTATGAGGCTAGGGCCTAGTCGACCTTGCGCTTTTCCAGCAACATTTTTAACTGCTGTTTTTCAATATCCGTGAGCGCGGCTATTTTTGCTTTTTCAATGAGCGCGCCTACCTGTTCTTGATCATGATGCACTTGTAAGCGCGCACAAGCATCGATCAACTCTGTTTTTCGACCAGATTCGGGAATATGTAATGGGTGCGCAGCGATGGAAGCAATTAACGCGCGATCGGATTCTTGTTCAATCTCCGCGAGAAGATCGCTCACCGAAAAATTTACGTTAGATTTGCAATGTTGCAGCAAGCGACACAACATATTTTTTTCAAGTGTTTTTTCGTGAATGTGTTCTGCTGTTAACGTGAGATCGGATGCCAGTGCTGGGTGATGTAATAATATTTGCATCACGGTTTGCGCGGGATTCAATCGTTTTGGCAAAGTATGCGTCGATAATTTTGCAGCCATATTTTTTTTCGGCAACACTATTTTTTCTTTGCCTACCTGAATTTTTGCAGATAACTCGGTGAACAATAAATTTTTATAAATGCCTTCGGGCATGGTGTTTAAATAATCTGTTGCTTGTTTTGCGAACGCTGCTTTTCCGGCAATCGTGTCGACGGGATGCGTTTTTTCTAATTCGCTAAAAAAAACAGTGGCGAGCGCTTGCGCTCCATCAATTTTTATTTCAAACGCCGCCTTGCCAATTTTTCTAACCCAGCTATCGGGATCTTCGTTTTGTGGCAAAAATAAAAATTGAAAATCCAATCCATCGCGCAACAAAGGTAGGCAAATAATTAATGCTTTCCACGCTGCTTTTCTGCCTGCGTCATCCCCATCAAAACAAAAAATAATTTTAGCAGTGTAGCGCAGTAAAATTTTGATGTGTTGTACGTTGAGTGCTGTGCCAAGCGTTGCAGTGGCATAATGAATGCCGTGTTGCGCCAATGCAATCACATCCAGGTAACCTTCTACCATCACAATGCGCGACAATTTTTGATGTTGTTGACACATTTCATATAAACCATACAGCGTTTGATTTTTGTGGAAGACGGGTGTTTCGGGTGAATTCAAATATTTCGGTGTTTCGTCGGTGATGGTGCGCCCGCCAAATGCAATGGTTTTTCCGCGTACGTCGCGAATGGGAAACATGATGCGATTGCGAAAGCGATCATAATAATGCTGCGGATTTTTTTCAATGATCAAACCTGCCGTCATGAGATTTTGGTTATTCGTTTTATTTTTTCCCAATTGCTGCGAGAGAAATTCCCATTCATTGGGTGAGAAACCAATTCCAAATTGTTTTGCGACAGCGCCAGTTAAACCGCGATTTTTTAAATAATCAATGGCGACAGGGGATTTTTTTAATTGCGCTTCATACAACATTTGCGCTTGATGCATCAGCGTATACAGCGCTTCGTTTTCCGCTCTGTGATTGTCGCTACCTTCGAGTGGTATAGTTAATCCCAGTGATTGCGCGAGTTCTGCGACGGCTTCAACAAACGGCAGGTGATCGTAATTCATCAGAAAACCAATTACATTGCCGTGTGCGCCACAACCAAAACAATAATAAAATTGTTTGATGTGACTGACGGTGAATGATGGTGTTTTTTCGGAATGAAAAGGGCAGCAAGCGACGTAGGTGCCCCCTCGTTTTTTTAACTCCACGCGAGATTGAATGACGGATATGATATCGGTTCTGGAAACCACATCTTGAATGAATGATTGCGGAATTAATTTTTGCATGGTCCATTGTAACAAATTACAAAACCAAGTGCTGGAAATTACAAAACCAAGTGCTGGAAATTACAAAACCAAGTGCTGGCCTACTTGCAGAACGCTGGTGTGCAAATGATTTTTTTGTATCAGTGCTGCGGTGGTTGTGTGATGGTGCTCAGCCAAAGTATGTAAATTATCACCCGGCTGCACGATGTAGGCGCTTGAAGTATCGTTGCCGTGTTTGAGCGTGGATGGCTCCCAGTGATTTTCTTTTCTGGGTGTTTTTATTTGTGTTTTCGTGGGTTGCGTGAATTTTGTTTTTTTGTTGATGGGCAACATCAAAGTAATTTTTTGATGTGGCGGTGTGGTAGAAGTTTTTAACGCAGGGTTGAGTGTTTTTACCGTAGAAACGCTGGTGTTGGCCAGATGCGCAATTGTTGTAATTTTCATTTGTTTTTGAATGGTGACGGTACTGGCGATGGGTTGATTGGGAATTTTTGCAAGCCGTATTCCATAAGTGTTGGGATGTTCAACGATGGCTGCCATCGCCAACAATTTTGGCACATATGCTTTAGTTTCTTTGGGTAACGGCAGTGACCAAAAATTGGTGGGGCGATTGCGTTCCTTGTTATAACGAATAGCTGCCATCACGGTACCAGGACCTGAATCGTAAGCCGCGAGTGTCAGCAACCAATTGTGATGAAATTGTTCGTAGAGATACGATAAAAAAGTCAATGCCACTTTCGTCGAAACCGTGGTGCTGCGCCGACCGTCATACCAAGAATTCATTTGTACGCCGTAGCCGTGTGCCGTGTCCGGCATCAATTGCCATAAACCGACTGCACCTGCGCTCGAATAACAGTGGGGTTTGTAATCACTTTCAATCATGGGCAGTAGTGCGAGCTCAGCGGGCAGATGATATTTTTTTGTTTCTTGATAAATGTAATAAAGATAGGGGCGCGCATTTTCAGAAACACGGTGAATGTATTTTGGGTCACGCAAGTAGCGGTCAATTTGTTTTTGGACGTTTGCACTACCTTCTTCACTGGACAACCCAACAAAATGATCGGCGATGACAGGCCAGAGTGTTTGCGGTTCATCCAAGAAGCTCTGGGCGCAGATGATGTTGGCGCAACCCAACAACAGGACGACCAAGAGCAGCAATTTTCGGACAATAGGACGCATGCTTGGATGTTACGGGTACGGGGATGATGAGGCAAGTCATTTTTATGACAGTTGCTGACAGTTGAGCGCAAAGCGATGGGTTATTCATTTAGACTGTTATCGCATTGCGGATGCGAAAACCTTCAGATGCAGTTATGATGGAGCAATAATTAAATCGGTCCATTGCAGTGGGAAATAATGAATAGGGATACATGGTTTCAGCAGCTCTTGTCTACGTGGGTGGGAACGCTTGAGAAAAAAGCACTGGATCACATTTTTGAGAAGATTTGCGGAGTGCAGTTGCTGCAAATAGGTGGCCCGAGCGGCCATGATTGGATTTCTGCTGCGCGTTTTTCTCGCCTTTTTTGGATAGATCCTTTTTTTCATGCGCAGCAATCCAAATTATTTATCCAGGCGCATTACACCGAATTACCCGTGCGATCTGAGTCGATGGATGCAGTTTTATTTTTACACCAATTGAGTCATACGCAGGATGTGCCGGAAATATTGGCGGAGGTGGCGCGGGTATTAAAGCCCAATGGACACTGCGTGATCGTGGATTTTAATGCGTGGAGTTTGTGGCGATTGTGGCAACTGAAAACAAAAAAATGTTGTTCGCCGATTAAAGTGAAACGCTATTTACAAAAGCTGGATTTTGAAATTTCTGGATTTCAAACTTACTCTTTTTATTCGCCTTTGTCGCTTGCCAAAAAAAATTCGCGCGCTACATTTTGCGAAACACTGGGGCAATTATTTTTTCCAAAATTTGGCGCCGCTTTTATTATGATTGCTACCAAAAAAGTGCCTGGCATGACGCCGCTTGTAGCGCGACCATGGCAGCAAAAAAGTGTGAAGGCGGGATTGCAGCCTTCCATTCGAGGATTATCATCATCCAATAGTTCCCGCTCCGAGGGTTGATTAACTTAAATTTTCAGATTTATTCGCACACATCCTGTGTGCTCACCCTTCGGGTTGATTCGCTACGCGAATCATTCAAAAAATGCTATCCTGCATTTTTTGTGAGGTGAGATTGAATGATAATTTGGTGAGAAAAGCGGAGTTGACACGTCAGTCAATGAGCATTTTCGAAACAAATTATCATTCAAGATCACCCAAAGATGAAAATTCTTTTGAAAGCGAGAGGAGCTGATCATCATGCAAAAAAAATTAACCGTATTGTTGTTCACGGATGGTGCGTGTCGTGGCAATCCCGGCCCCGGAGGCTGGGGTGTGTTGATGCGGTATGGTGAACATGAAAAAAAATTGTATGGTGCTGAACGATTGACGACGAATAATCGCATGGAATTAATGGCAACCATCGAAGGATTGCGCTCATTAAAAAAATCTTGTCAGGTTGAAATTACCACTGATTCACAGTATGTAAAAAACGGAATTACAGAGTGGCTGCATGGTTGGAAAAAAAAACAGTGGAAAACTGCGAATAAAAAGCCGGTGAAAAATCAAGATTTGTGGGAAGCGCTTGATCGCGAGACACAGCGTCACAATGTAATTTGGCATTGGGTGAAAGGGCACAGCGGTCACAGCGAAAATGAAATCGCCGATCAGTTGGCTAATCAAGCGATAGATGAACTACGAGGCTAATCATGAGACAAATTGTATTGGATACTGAAACCACGGGATTGGAAGTAGAAGAAGGTCATCGATTGATTGAAATTGGTTGTATTGAAATGGTGAATCGTCGTTTCACCAACCGCCATTTTCATTTTTATGTGAATCCAGATCACGCGGTGGATTTGGGTGCGATGAAAGTGCATGGCATCACGAATGAATTTTTAAAAGACAAGCCACGATTTGCAAATATTGCCGATGCACTTCTCAATTTTATAGCGAATGCCGAATTAATTATTCACAATGCCGAATTTGATTTGGGTTTTTTGACTGCTGAATTCACACGTCTGAAAATAAAATGGAAACCAAGTTCTGTCATTGACACTTTATCTTTGGCGCGAAACTTACATCCAGGCCAAAAAAATTCATTGGATATATTGTGCAAGCGGTATGGTGTAGATAATACACAACGTGATTTGCACGGTGCATTATTGGACGCAAAATTATTGGCGAGCGTGTATTTGCAGATGACGAGCGGACAAACGCAGTTGTTTGACGAGTCATCTGTTAAAGTGACAACGGTTTTGCAAGATCATTCAACCAAGTCTGTTTTTTTTGATGATTTACCGGTGATTGCGCCAACAGAAGAAGAATTAGCAGCGCATAAAACGGCTACCATGGAATAATTTTTCTGGGTACCAGATGGCAGTACTCGATCCAATAGCGTCCATATTTGTTTGCGCAACGTGTGTCGTCACGGTAAGCGCGATGTACGAGCAGGATCGTTAAAAAAATTACATAAAACCACGGCAAAAAGTGAAAAAATAAAACGGGTAGCGTCCAGAAAAAGGCGAGTGATATTTCCAACAGATAATGAAAGTGCCGGGAAATTCCCCACCAGCCTGATGCCAATAAAATGCTGTTTTTGGAATTGCCTTGTTGATCAAGATACGTTGCGTGAATCAACGTTGGCGCTTTTCCCCAGATTTTGCAATCACCGTTGGTTGCGCGTACTTTTTGCCGCTGACGATCAGCGAAATAATTTAACATCACTGAGATCATGCCAAATAATGCGATGCTTGTAGCGATGATGGGCTCAAAATGAAACGGATGGTTCACCAAATACACCGCGGGTAATGTGTAAATACCGGGAACCCATACCAAACATCCCCAGCAAATGTAAAACCCGGCGCGATCGTGCATGATATCCATCGATCGCAAATAACCAGATTCCCAAAAGAAAAATTTACCGATGTAAAGCAGCATGATGCTGACACAAACGAGCATGCTGTTCGTCAATCCAAATACCGCGGATTGTTTTGCAGCGCACGAAATAATAATGAGTGACCAACTCATCATGCCGAAGCGACAATTCGTAAATTGTTTTACATCCCAACCTAAAAAACGCGGATACAATTCCGTTCCCCAATAGTAATCAAACACAATATTGCCTGAAGTGCCGTGATCGCGCGATGACGGTTGAAATCGGCCTTTCAAATACAACCACGTGCAGAATAGTAAACTGAAAATATTCAGCGCACCTAAAATTCCGGAAAAATGATCATAAATGATCGTTGCAGAAAACAATTTTAAAATATGTGTGCACAGAAAAAATAAACCGAGCGTAATTAAAAAACAGGAAAATCCATTGTCTTTATAAATTGGAATGTGACCTTTGGGTGTTTCGGGGCCGGCGATTGTTTTTCCAGGAACGGCGCGCATCAATAATAATTGCGTGCTCATAAAGATGAAAATTATTTTCCATGCGATCGGTGTACCAAAAAAAACGGGTTGCCAAATTTGCCACAGTGTATGAAAAAATCCGTGCTGCATGATCAACTGATAAAATTGCAACACAGAACCATCACAGTGCGTATTGATCGCCCAAATTAAAATGACAGTGGGTGGACAAGTGAGAATTAAAAATAATGGAAATAAAGTGCGGCGAAATGCATGCATGTGAAACTCCCTTTAACCTAGATTCGGCAGTTGAAACCTACTGCGAGCGATTAATCGTCTGAATTTACTTTGAATTTTTAAAAAATTTCTTTCACCGTATGGGTGAATACGGTTTCAAGAAATTTTTCAAAAATCCAAAGCATATTCATTAGCTTAATCGCTCTCGTTACGGTTTCAACTGCCGAATCTAGGTTTAAAGACCGCATTATACAATATTTTTATTTAGGAAGTACCACTACGGTGACCACATCATTTCCGCGCACATTTAATCGCGAACCTTGTCCAGAAAAATTTTTATCTGGATCAGTGAAACGGCTCTCGTCTTTTGGTGTGAGACTCCAGATAGTTGTAGCGAGACATAATGGTGGACATGCATTTGACGGAATAGGTTTTGTTGCTGTTGCAGGAATGCAATTTGAAAAGGCACCAGGATAATACAGTCGGCAACCAGTTGTTGCAGAATAGATTGACGGACGAGGATTATTACGTCGTGACATGAGTGTTGTCTCCGAAATAGTTTGTTGAAATAGTTTGTTGTTATTCCTCCTTTCTTTCAGTCAACCCTTGATCATCGTTACTGATCAGTCCTTCGTGCCACGGCAGATGGCGATACACGCTAAATCCAGCCACTGGCAACATGGGGTATTTGATGATATCGAAATATGGGGAATAATCAAAGTCACTCGGCGCATATAATTTCGGATTACGACGAATCAACTCTAATCGTTTTTGATCATTTTCACGAATCAATGGCAAAACGGGGAATTTTACAGAGTTAAAGGCCTTTGCGATCATTGTGGAGCAAATGTCTTGTTGCGCTTTTCCCGCGTGTTCTTGAAATAAACTGGAATTCCAGCGTTTTGGAATGATTCGACTTGCCAACAAAAAACGCCCCAAATCGAGAAATTGCCGGATGTTATATTCTCTGCCAATACTACTGACTGCAAACGCAATAATTTGTTGCGCATCGTGATGCGCCAACCCCGTTGGACGACAAACGCGAATATGCTCTTCTTTGTATTTTGAAATAGGTACAATAATTGTGCCTTGGCCGATGATGGCTTCAATCAGCAATTGTTCTGACAGCGGACCCTTGTAATATTGTTGAATGGTTTCGCGCAGTTTAGGATCTTCTACATTGTACAAATGACCAATGTAAAGCGCTGCATGACTCCACGGACTTTGTGTGATGCGTTGCACGGCGCGGCTGACACGATTGCGACCTTCGATGAGCAATACATCGGCGGGGCGTACTTCGTGACAAATACGCGAAAAATCACACAAAAAACCGCGCGACGGCATGGTATTTTTTAGTAGAAATTTACTAAGTTTTCGTACGAGCCAATTGCCGAGTGACATACTACCCCTTTGCTAATTTAATTGCATATCCCAAATATTTTTCGGGCGTTAATTTTTTTAAGAATACTTTTTCTTTTGTGGGAATTTTTAATGCTGACACAAATCGCAACCAATCGCCTTTCGTAATATTTTCGCCGCGCGTGAATACTTTTAATTTTTCGTACGCATCAACGATCCCATGTTTTCGCATCACAGTTTGCGCGGCTTCTGCTAAAATTTCCCAGTGCTGATTTAATTCTGTTTTCAAATACGCGGGATTTGGAATCAGTTTTGATAATCCTTTTTCGATGGATGCATATGCCACCAGCGCATAACCAAAAACACAACCGACGTTGCGCAGCACCGTTGAATCCGTTAAATCGCGCTGCCAGCGAGAAATGGGCAATTTTTGCGATAAAAATGCGCTGAGCGCAATGCTCAAGCTCAGATTACCTTCGGCATTTTCAAAATCAATGGGATTAATTTTGTGTGGCATGGTGGACGATCCCACTTCACGTTTTTTGCGTTGCTGAGAAAAATAATGCAAAGAAATATATCCCCAGCAATCTCGGCAAAAATCAATCAAAATGGTATTGCAAACAGTAAACGTATTGAATAATTGCGCGAGAAAATCGTGCGGCTCAATTTGTGTTGTGTACAAATTCCACTGTAATCCCAGAGATTCCACAAATTTTTTTGAAAACAAAATCCAATCAATGCGTGGATAGGCAATTGCATGTGCATTAAAATTACCAACAGCGCCATTACATTTTCCGGTAATTGGGGTTGCTGCAAAAATTGCGAGTTGCAATTTTAATCGTTCTGAAAAATTTCTGAATTCTTTGCCGAGCGTGGTTGGTGTTGCTGCTTGCCCGTGCGTGCGCGAGAGCATTGCATATTTCGCCATTTTTTTCGCATGCGCTTCTATATTTTTAATTATTTTTTTGAGCGCGGGAATGATTAGCGTGTCACGCATTTTTTGTAGCATGCACGCGTAACTTAAATTGTTTACATCTTCAGAAGTTAATGCAAAATGTATCCATGGAGATAATCGTTTTAATGTGGGATGTGCATTTAACTTATTTCGCAAATAATATTCCACCGCCTTGACATCATGATTAATGCTGACTTCGATGGTTTTGATTTGGTTGGCCACGCGTTCATCGAAACCATCAGATAATTCTGTGAGAAATTGTATTTCTGCGGGACTGAGCGGCTTAATCTCGGGAAGCTTTTCGGCAAGTGCCAGCAACCATTTTACTTCCACTTGCAGTCTATAGAAAATCAAACCATATTCACTTACAATTGGACGCAGTTGCGTGAGCTGCTTGTGATAACGACCATCGAGCGGTGAAATAGCTGTCAGATAGGTAAGTGACATAACGCAAGCCCCCTTCGTCAATGATATACCCTTTAGGAAAAAGTATGCAATTTATTGACTTACAAACGCAGTATCAGCGGCATAAAAGCGCGATTGATGCGGCAATAGCGCGTGTTTTAGCACATGGAAAATTCGTTAATGGCCCGGAAAATGAGGCATTGGAATCACAGCTTGCAGCTTACGTAGGTGCTTCGTATTGCATCATGATGTCGAGCGGCACGACGGCTTTGCAAGTGGCGCTGATGGCGCTTGATATTCAGCCAGGCGATGAAGTGATTACGAGCCCTTTTAGTTTTTTTGCAACGGCCGAAGTGATTTATCTTTTAAAAGCCAAACCTGTATATGTGGATATTGATCCTTCGACTTATTTGATGGATTCCAATGCGATTTCTGCCGCGATTACCGCTCGTACCAAAGCGATTATTCCCGTCAGTTTGTATGGGCAATGCGCTGACATGGATGTGATTAATGCGATTGCGAAACGGCATCATATCGCAGTGATTGAAGATGCTGCGCAAAGTTTTGGTGCGATTTATAAAAATAAAAAATCGTGCGCGTTAAGTGATATCGCGTGCACCAGTTTTTTTCCGTCAAAGCCCTTGGGTTGTTACGGTGATGGCGGCGCTTGTTTTACGAATGATGCAGCGCTTGCGACGCGTATGCGTCACATTATGAATCACGGGCAAAGCAGTCGTTATCATCATGTGGAAATTGGCATCAATGGGCGCATGGATACATTGCAATCTGCTATTTTGCTCGAGAAATTGGCTTTTTTTGATGAAGAAATAAAAATGCGTGAGCAAGTGGACGCGTGGTATCGCGATGCATTGGGTGATGCAATAAAGCCGCCGGTGATTTTGCCGCACAATAAAAGCGTTTATGCGCAATACACTGTCGCAGTGAATGAACGTGATCACGTACAAAAAACATTACAAGCAGCGGGCATTCCAACTACCGTGCATTATCCGCTGGGGTTGCATCAACAGCCTGCGTTGATGCATGGCTCGCATTCTTTCCCGTCTTTTCCTGTCACAGAACGCGCGACAAAACACGTGTTGAGTTTGCCTTTTCATCCTTATTTAACGCATAATCAAGTCACAGAAATTGTGGAAAAATTAATTGCCTGCGTGCTCGAGTTGGTTGATGGAAGTGAATCATAAAATTATTTTAGTGACAGGTGCGGCATCAGGATTGGGTGCCGCGACTGCTGATTTTTTAGCGAAAAAAAATGCAACTGTGATTTTTTTGGATCGCGATTTAGACAATGCTAAAAAAAATGCGGCGCGCGTGAATGGCGTTGCATTGGAATGTGATGTGACGTCAGAAGTTTCCGTGAAAAATGCGATAGACACCGTTGTATCGAAATTTCAATTTATTCATGCCGTGGTGAATTGCGCGGGTGTGGTACATGCAGCACGCATGCTTGGAAAAAATGGTGCGATGCCGCTCGACGATTTTTCCCGCGTGATTCAAATTAATTTGATTGGTACGTTTAATGTGATGCGTTTGACAGCCGAAAAAATGAGCACGCAAGATCCCGTGAATGCAGAAGGTGAGCGTGGTGTGATTATTAATACGGCGTCGGTTGCAGCATTTGAAGGGCAGCTGGGGCAGGCGGCGTATAGCGCATCGAAAGGGGGCATTGCCGCGATGACCTTACCTGTCGCTCGAGAATTAAGCCGGTTTGGTATTCGCGTGATGACCATTGCTCCCGGCATTATGCAAACGCCGATGATGTCGCGTTTGTCTGAAACTGTGCAAGCTCAATTAGCCAATGAAGTGCCATTTCCAAAACGCTTGGGTGATCCTGCAGAATTTGCATCGTTAGTATTTCACATTATCGAAAATAGTTATTTGAATGGATCGGTGATGCGTTTGGATGGCGCACTGCGATTGAAATGACGATTTGCTTAACAAAAGATTAATTGCAGTGACGTATTTTAATGTACTCGCTTTTCGTGTATCTTTGGACCTGCATTTGTGATCCACCGACCAAAAGCGAAGCCATCAACAATGCGACCAGAGACAGCCGACTTTCTACAGCCGACTGACGATCGAGATCAAGATCGAGATCAAGATCTAGAAACCACAGAATTTATTAGTGCGACTGAGAGGCGCAAGCGCGAATTAACGCAAAAGCTTCGTCGTCTTCAACGTATCTTGCAAGAGATAGTATCTGCTAAAAATAATCAACCGGACGAAGAAGCCTGGGGGTCCATTAGTGTTGTCGAGGAGCGAAAGCAGAAGCGTGAACTAGAGCGCCAATATCTACGATGCTGTCTGAATATCATTGATGTAGAGATAGGGCTTGCTAAAAACGATAAGCTGGACGGGGCTCAGAAAATTATTAATGATGCTGCTGTTGAGAAGCGCAAGCGCGAACTAGAGCACAAATATCTGCAATGCCTCCTGGATATTATTCATGATGAGATTAAATCCGTCAAAAACAGTCAGACGAGTAGAAACCTCGAGCCTAACGGGCTCGCTTATTTTTTATTAGCAACCAAAGCGCTTGCGTCCGGATCTTTTCGTTATTTTATTTTGTATCACCTGATGCGGCTGATCCAACAAGAGCCTTTTGTTGCTGATGCAGCATGGACACGATCATTTTGGCTAGTTGAAGTGTTTCCAGCGGTTTGCGCGTTGAATGATGTGGTGCTGACGTATTTGGGGACGAAGGACAGTACCGTTGCATTTTGCAATCGGTTTAAGCTGGGTGAGAATGCTCAGCATTTTTATACGGGGCATATTTTAAATCATGATGTTGGTGAGATAGCGCGCGATCTTTCTCAACAGGTGTGTCGCATGAAGGATAATGCATTGCACATCTGGAGCCAATATCCCAAATTATTTTTATTGATGTCGCCTTTTGGATTATTTGCAGCGGGATGGAAAGCAACCATTGGTATTCAAAATGAATTGGAACGCGCAGCCTTGGCCATCACACCCGAGCCGCTGAGTTATCTCACTTATATTTTTTGGACTTTTGCTTCCAGTGTTGGCTTAGTGAACGCAATTATTTATCTTGCATTCAAATTGGTCGGACAAGGTGTTGAGAATATCCACATTAAAAATGCATTGAAAAATAGTGACGCTTGGAAAGAATTTTGCAAAGAAAAACGCTCCTTTTTTTATAAGCAGCACTTCATAAATTTTTTTACGTCCATATTTACCGCACTCATTGTGGGCATGTCGGCTTTTTATTCCAAATCCGCTTTTAATTTTACCTGGGAAAATGCAGAGCTTTGTTTTTCGCTTGTGATTCCTGAAACCATACTTTGTCTTTTTTGGACTATCAATCCCAGTATTAATCGGACTAAAATGCTCGCAATGCGAGAAAATAATTCGCAAGAAACGCCGCAACCGATTAATGTGACTATCAATAACGCGGACGCGCCGGTTGTTACAGAGCACCCTGACGCGCAGTGTAGAAAACTAATAATGTATTTAATTATCGCGATGGGTATTTTTAGCTCGTTTGGCACTGGGCTTTCGATTATTCCAACGTTTATTGGGTTCAGTCGATTGGTGGGAAATAAGCCATTGTCAGAACAGCCGGAAACTGTATGCATTCCAGTCATGGTGCTTGGTTTTATATTTGCGTGTGTGTTAGCAGGGCAAGATTATATTTTTTGGACCAAGCAGTATCTATTGAAAAAATATCCTGATCCTTTACGGAGGGATGGTGATGCAGCAATGCGGCCTTCACAGTCAGTTGCGCAGTTTGATGCTGTGCCACCAGGGTTAGGAAATTAATATCTGTCACGCAACTTAAGCGTGTTTCTGCACTGAAATCAAATTCACTTTAAAAACCAGTGTTTCGTTGGGGCCGATAGCGCCGGGCGAACCTGTGTTTCCATAAGCTAATTTTGCAGGAATATAAAGCATCCACGTGTCACCGGCCTTCATCAATTGCAACGCTTCTTGCCATCCCGGAATTACGTCGCCCACTTTAAAAGTAGCGGGTTGTCCGCGTTGATAAGAACTATCAAATACAGAGCCATCAATAAGCGATCCTTCGTAATTCACGGTGACGGTGTCGTTAGCAGTGGGGCTCACGCCACTACCCGCATTTAAAATTTGATATTCCAATCCCGACGGGGTGGTGATGACACCCGGTTTTTTAGCATTCGCTGTTAAAAATAATTGACCTGCTTGTTGGTTTTTTTCTGATAATTCAGTTTGTTTTTGTTGCATGTGTGCGGTCACTTCTTGTTGCATGTTGGATAGGGCGGTTTGCATATTTTTTTCAGGAATTGCCGATGGATGATTTTGATATCCATCTGCAATGCCTTTGGTAAACAGAGCAGTGTCGACTGTGATCGACTGCGCTTTTAACGCCTTGCCTGTTTGGTATCCCAATGTGTAAGACAGATCGCCCACATGGGATGTTGGTTGTTGTGCTGGATCAGCAAAAATCGCAGCGCTGCTTAACAATAAAGCCATCAATAAGTATTTTTTCATGGGGCTACTCCTATTTTGAAAATACTAGCATACTTTTTTGGCAATGCGTTTCTTTTTTATGGATGTGTTCATTGCTTGATCGCGCTTGTCATGCAGACTTTTGAGATAAACTCGCTGGTCGGGCAAAATCTTTTTCAGTTCTTTCGCGCGCTTGCTGATTTGTTGAAATAGCATTTTACCCGCGTCGAGCACATCTTGACGATAATCCAATAAAGGATACGAGTTGTTAGGCAGGTATCCCACGCCACACAAAATGCATTGATAATTGGTTTCTGTCCAAAAATTTTGGAATAACGATTTAAACGTCGGATAAATATTATTGTTATCGACGGTGGGACGGCGAATCGGTAAGCCTGATTTGTGTTGACGTAAAATCAATTCAAGCGAATCAGGCGCTTTGGTTTCATATTTATTGGTTTTCCAAAAAGCGGTGTCTTCGCGTTGTGCTGTTTTAAAGTGCATGCAAATAAAATCACGATTATCATCCACCATGAAATTAATTTTGCGATTGAATTTTTCGCGCAATACCGGATCAATATTTTTCTTTGGAAAACATTTGACGAGTTGATACAGTGCTGCGTAAATAAAATAAATAGTGGAAGATTCAAGTGGTTCTAAAAAACTACCAGACAAACCAATACTCACGCAATTTTTCACCCACGAATTACGATGACGGCGCGATTGAAATTTAATCGGACGCAGAGTGGCGTTATCCGCGCGTTTACCAAAAAATTGTCGCAATTCTTTTTCCGCTTCTTCATCGCTGATAAATTGGCTTGAATACACATAGCCATTGCCCGAGCGTTCATACAATGGAATTTCCCACATCCACCCTGCTTTCATTGCGGTTGCTGTGGTGTAGGAACGGATGGTTTTTTCTTTGGGATCGTTGGGTAAATTGATGGCGATAGCGCGATCGGTTAACAAACAATCCGCAAATGAAATGACGGGCTCTTTGAATAATTTATCAATTAAAAATCCTGCAAATCCAGAGCAATCAATAAATAGATCCGCGTGATATTCTCTGCCGCTCTCGCCGATCACACACGTCACATTGCCTTGCTCATCTTGTTTTGCATTCACCAGTTTATCGATGACGTGTGTGATGCCACGCGCAACACCCCAGTCTTTTAAATAACGCGAAATTAAAATGGCGTCAAAGTGATACGCATAATGCTGCACTTTGGTGCCATCTAATAATTTGGGTGACTTGTGAAAATCAAAAGCCACGGATGATGCAAAACAAGAGTCCGCAAAATTACGTTTGGTTTTTCCTTCTAGAAATTGTTTGGTCCACACAGAAGACAGCGGTATTTCATCGATCATTGGAATTTCACCGAACACGTGATAATAATAATCGCCGCCACTTTCTAGCGGCGTTTTCCAATTGGCGTATTTAATACCGAGTTTAAAAGTGCCGCCCAATTCAGGCATCCACGCATCCTCAGAAATTCCCAAGCGATCAAAAAATTCGGTTTTAATCGTGGGAATTGTCGCTTCACCCACGCCAATTGGCGCATGCTGCGCAGATTCGATGACGGTGATTTTAGCGTTGAAATTTAGCGATTGCGCGAGGTAAGTGGCAGACATCCAACCCGCAGTTCCTGCGCCAATAATTACTATTCGTCGAATTGAATCGTCGTTCATAAGACCTCCTTGTCTTACATTGAAGTTATCATATACCCATTCCACTTCACAATGTGATTTTTTATCGCGTTGTGACGTGTCTCAATTGACAACTGCTGACGCGCATTTGATAATGCAGCAAATTCAAAGGATGGATTCTGTGCCGACTGTTTGCGAAGCATCGCCGCTGTTTCAATGTTCACGAGAAATGGTCAGCAATGTGGAAACCACGATGGCTTCACTGGTGATTGATCAGCAATCTTGGCCTATCACGATTAATTGCGCGCAATATGATAACGCACTTATTTGCTCACCTTATACCACGTATGTGACTTATCCGCTGGGCGAAATCAAAAAGTTTAAAGCGCCGTGGAAAAAAATAGCGATTGTGTTGAATGCAGTGATTATGTCGCTGCTGTGTCGACTCACGCAGTTTAATCGTGTCGTGCAAATTAATAATAATTTAAATAGTTTGATTCGGCATTCGTCCACATTTGCAACGCGATTATCTGATATCACGCAAACGTGTATTCAACAATTTCCACACCATGCCATTACTTTTTTTCGTGTGAATGCTTTATTGGATACCGATTTTTTAGGGACACTTAAAAAAGAAGGGTATTGTGTTTTTCCCGATCGCCCCGCTCACCTTTTTTTCCCTGCAGATCATGTGACGCAATCGAGTTATCTCAAGCGTGACTTATCGCTTTTAAAAAACTCAGCCTACACTGTCATCTCGCATGATGCAATCGGAAGCGAAGACGCAGAACGTATCGCAGAATTGTATGCACAATTGTTTGTTGAGAAGCATTCCCATCGCAACCCGATTTACACCGCACTGTATTTTCAACGTGCCATCGCCAATCGTTGGCATACGTATGTCGCATTGAAAAACAAGGATGGTAGAATTGATGCTTTTATTAGTTGGTTTATCAATGATAATGTAATGACATGTGGTCCGTTGGGCTACGATCATTCTGTGGATCAAAAAATAGGATTGTATCGGCAATTGGTGGCGCTGTGTTTACAATATGCAGATCAGCATCAATTCATTTTTAATATGGGTGGTGGCTCAGATGAATTTAAACGGAATCGTCGCAGCCAACAAACATGGGAATACACAGCGGTTTATTATCAACATTTGCCAACGTATCGTCGCATTCCGTGGAAAATGCTCAGTTGGGCGTGCAATCGATTTATTCAAAAGGTGGTGAGTTAATTTATGGTGTTACTGATCGATCATACAACTTGCCCAAAGACAGATTCAGAGCAATTTCAACGTCAACAATTTTTGGTTATTCCACAATTTCTGCCGCAATCGTATGTACAAGATCATTATCTTTCTGAAGTGAATGATTGTGATGCTCATGTGCACCGTGTTCATGTGGGCCGTTTTAAAAAATCAGGGAGTGTGAGTAGCCAATTATTAAAAAAATATGCGCCGTCACTATACTCGCTGTATCATTCCGATGCGTTGAAACAGTATGTGGAAAAAATTGTGGGTGAATCCGTGATGCTGTGTCCTGACAGCGATCCGCATGCTGTCGCATTATATTACTACACGGAGCCGGGTGATCACATTGGTGTTCATTATGACAAATCTTTTTATCGTGGTCAGCGTTATACGGTACTGTTTGGATTAATACAAAATTCGGCCGCATCGCAGTTGATTTGTTATCCTGGCGCTTCAAAATTAAATCGCCGCAAAAATCCTGTGACTGTTCACACGTATCCAGGTACGCTCGTGATTTTTAGTGGCAACACGCTGTGGCACGAAGTAACACCGCTCGCAAAAAACGAAAAACGCGTTATTCTCACAATGGAATTTGTGACCGATGTGCGCATGACGCCTTGGAATCGGTTTATTTCTCACACCAAAGATCGCTTTTTGTATTTCGGAAAAGGATAACGCGATGCAAGCGCTTATTTTAGCAGCCGGCATGGGCTCTCGTATTCGCGATACTCACGCACTTCCCAAAGGTTTTTTATCGTTTTCGGATCACAGCATCATTCAAGAATCCATCGAAAAAATAAAACAGTGTGGCATACAAAAAATCTTGATTGTCACGGGGTATAGCGCCAATTATTTTGATGAGCTTGCGAAACAAGATGCTAACGTTACCACAATTTACAACAATCAATTTGCTCAGTATGGCAATTTATATTCATGGTATTGCGCAAAAGATTATTTAACGGATGATTTTTTGTTATTAGAATCCGATATTATTTATGAAAAAAAAGCACTGGATCAATTGCTCGATGACACACATCCTAACACCATTATCTTAAGCGGCACGACTCAATCGGGCGATGAAGTGTATGTGCAAACGACTTCAAAAAATAATTTAGTGAACATGCGCAAGAAAAAAGATGCGTTGGTGCAGCAGGATATTTTAGGCGAATTTGTGGGGATTAGTAAAATTGCGTTGCTCGATTATCAACGCTTGATGCAGCAAGCACTGTGCGACAAAAATTTTTTACACACGGGTTATTATGATGAGCAGGGTATAGTGGCCATGACAAAGTTTTGCGAAGTATATTGCCTGAAAGATCCGAGTTTGTTGTGGGCTGAGATCGATGACAAAGTACAATATGAGCGTGCCAAAAAATTATATCCCATTATTGATCGCGTGACAGTTGAGGAGGAGGGATGAGCGAAAGCAATGCGGTGCCAAGCGGCTATGAAGATTACGTGTATCGTTTTATGTATTTTATTTTATTGCCAGTGGTACCATTCATTCCGAAGTGCATCACACCTAACCAAATCACGATACTCTCTTTTATTTCCGCGATGACTGGAACCATTTTGCTGTATGTCATTCAAACACCCGTCGCATTTTTATATTGGATTTTATTTAATTTTTTATGGCTGGTGTTTGACTCACTGGATGGCATGCACGCACGCTTAACGCAACAAACTTCCGAATTTGGCGGATTTTTAGATCACGCATTGGATTGCATTTATTTTGTTTTTATGTGGACGGTGATTGCTATAAAATTTGATTTGTTTTATCCCGTGTACGTGTATATTTTAATGCTGCGAACCACTTCTGCAACGCTGGTTTTTCTGACGCAATTTCATACCGGAAAAATGATGCTCAGTAAATTTTCGGGTGGATTAGAATTTATGTTGATGAACGTGGTGATGTTGTTCGCATATTATTATCCGAATTTTAATCCCGCTTTGTATACGACGAATTCTTTTTTATTGCACTGGATTCACCTGTTGCATTTGGAGCAAGGCGCTTTGATGAAACTTATTTTATTTGTATATTTTTTTGGTGTGCCGATTTATACAATCATGCAGTTTCGGTTTGCATGGAAACATACGGGATCGTAATCAGAGCGAGTATCGCGCTTAATAACAACGCAATCGACAGCGGAATTTGATTATAAGTTTTGGTGAGTGACATTAAGTAGCTGCTGATGGAGCCGCCCAAAATTTGTAGAAATCCAAATAAAGCACCCGCAGTTCCTGCCATCGTAGGAAATCCATGCATCGCACCCGCATAGGCATTGGAAAAAATCATGCTACAGCCGACGATGTAAATGACGACTGGAATCATAATTGCCCAAGTGCTTTCATGATGTAGCAATCCAAAAATCAACATCACAATACTGCCCGCGAGCATGATACAAAGTCCAATCACCAACATTTTTTTAATTCCCACTTTTTCAACGAGCAATGCATTGATGAGTCCGCCGACAATAAAAAATAATCCCGCAATGGCCGCTACCCAACCAAATTGCACCGCTGTTAATCCCACGACTTCTTGCAATAAAAAAGGTAGCGTGGTGAGCCATGCTAAAATTCCACCAAAAGCGAGCATGACGCAAAATGCAAAGCTCATGAAATTTGCATTTGTGAGTAAGCGTTTCATGTTACGAGCGATGTTGAGGATACGCAAGGTTTGTTGTTGCTGATATTGATTGGTTTCGCGATAAATAAACAGTATGCCGATCATGCAAATGCTTGCATAAATTAACAGGAAAATAAAACAGGCTTGCCATGAAAAAAAATGTAACAGATATGCGCCGATGAGTGGCGCCGAGGCCAGTAAAATTACGCGAGAAATGGCCAAAAATGAGCTGATTTTTGCTAGTTCATTACCTTCATACACATCGCGCAACATCGACAAAAATAATGCAGCACCGGAACCTGCGCCAATACCCTGCAGCAATCGACCCGTTAAAAATAAATCAATTCCGCGAGAAAAATAACACAGTGTTGTTCCGATTAGGCAAATACTGAGCCCGACAATCACCGGATTCTTCCTGCCGATTGCATCAGAAATGGGGCCATACACAAGATGCGATAACGCGAAGCCCAACATAAAAATGGCAATGCTCACTTGCATAAGATGTGCTGTCGTTTTTAGCGCTTCTTGAATCACGGGGAGTGCGGGCAAATAAAGATCGGAGGAAATTTGACCTAAACAAGATAGCAAAAATAAAAACGCGAAAAACAAAAATGTTTTCTTCATGAATGTATCTGCACCTTGCAAAAAGCTTGTGCTAGACTATCAGAAATTGTGACGGAATCACACGGATAAAAATATGCAGAGGACGTTACTGTTTCGAATTTGGGTCGTTTGCGCGCTTGGGCTTTTTGTTGATGGATTTGACTTATACATCACTTCCGTTGCTGAACCGTTATTTCAAAAAACATTACAGTTGTCACCACTGTGGCTCGGCTTTACACAAGCAGCAGCACCGATTGGCGCAGCAGTGGGTGCTGTGTTGATTGGATATATTACCGATCGCGTGGGCAGAAAAACCATGCTTGCATTTAATTTTTCCCTATTTGTTGTCGCGACTTTGTTGTCTGCGATTTCGTGGGATGTGTATTCGTTGTGTTTTTTCCGATTTTTAGTGGGATTTGGCGTGGGTTCTGATTACCCCGTGTGCGCTGCATATTTATCTGAAATGTCACCGAATCAGTCGCGCGGAAAATTAATGGCATCGGCCATGTTCATCAATTGTTTGGCGTCGCCGATTGGCGTGATCGTTGCGTATTTTCTTTTTGTGATTTATCCGCATGTCGGTGCGTGGCGATTGATGTTTGCCTTTGGCGCATTACCAGCGACCATCGCATTATTAATGCGTGCGCGCTTGCCGGAAAGTTTTGTGTGGAAAATTAATCAGCGCCTCACGTCACCCACACAAAAAAATCAAAACAGTTACCGTATTTTATTCGGCCCGATTTACTTAAAAGCTACGATTGCACTTTGCTTGTCGTGGGCGCTGATGGATATTTCTTATTATAGTATCGGGTTGTTTACGCCCGACATTCTCAGCGCCATGCATTTGGCGACCAACGGTGATTTTGTAACGGATACTAAAACCATTGTGTTGAATACCTTATTTGTGAATGCATTTGTAGCACTTGGCGCTTTTATTTCTATTTTTGTGATTGATCGTGTGTCGCGATTGAGCTTGCAGAAATTTGGGTTTTTGGGTTCTTTTTTGGGATTGTTTGTACTAGCACTTAGCAATTATTTTCACTTCACTTCCATTTATTCCGTCATCTTTTCCTGTTTTTTAATTTACAATATTTTTGTCAATTTAGGCCCCGGTGCAACAACCTATTTGTTGCCCGCAGAAATTTACCCAACACAAGTTCGCGCGACAGGCCATGGGTTGGCGTCGGGTGTGGCCAAGCTTGGTGCTTTTGTCGGCACGATTTTTCTGCCGGAATTTCAAATGTATTTTGGGATTCATGTCACGATGTTTATATTATCACTCACGTTATTACTGGGATATTTATTCACTTTATTACTGAAACAGTATCCATTGGTTTTTGGTGCAGAGGCATCTCCAGAGTTTCCCAAAGAAGTAGAAGCGACAGCGATCACGCCATAAAATTAAAATCGGAGCCGCGCGATCAAATTAAAATCGGAGCCGCGCCATCAAATTAAAATCGGAGCCGCGCGCGTTAGCAAGCGGTATATCAGTTGCAAATATTTGAAATATCACTACAATGATTAAGTAGTTATATTTTTTTCCAACCGAGGTATATAATGAAAAAGAAAAAATCTGCAAAAAAATCTACGAAGAAATCTGCTAAAAGATCGAAAGCTAAAAAGTCTAAATAAGCACGAGTGTCAGTGTGAGGAGATTATGTTTTTCTCACACCGACGCCTCTATCTTCTCTGAAAACGCACCTCTCATTTTGATCATCAACACAATCGCAACCGTAATAATAATCACTTCAGCAAAATACAAATGCTCAACGCCAATATATTTTCCGACACTTCCAATACCAAAATAAAAAATGAGCATCGCAGCGCCGGACAAACTGTTAAACGTTGATTGCACACGCCCTTGAAAATCGAGTGTCGTTAAACTTTGCGCGCGTGTAATAATCAAAGGCCACACAGCACCAGAAAATCCAATCATAAAATACATTATCGCCGCTAGAGGAATGGAATGGTTGTATCCGAAATAAAGAAACGTCAGAAACAGTACGCTGCAAAATATCATCAACGTTCGAAACAAACCCAATTGTTCGCTTACCCACGGCACAATCAGCCCGCCAATCACGATACCCAAAGATGCACTGGCTTCAATCATCCCAAATTGTTTGGCACTGGCGTGCAAAATGGTTTGACTGAACGGCAACAATAGCAGTGGCGCTGACAAATACGTAATAAAAATCAGCAACTGAATGGTATACACGCCAATCAATTTTTTGTTTTGCGCTAAATAATTTAAACCATCGCGAAAATCTTGCAGCACTTTTATTTTTTGTTTTGTGCGGGGCCCCCCGTGACACAACGCTGCCTTCGGCACAAAAAACATCAACAACACAGCAATTAAAAATGTTAATCCATTCATTAAAATCACGGTTTCTGGCGATGTCCACGCGATCAAAAATCCCGCAAGACCCATGCCCGCTAAATTTCCAATTTCGTACACGATATCAATCGTCACATAGGCGTGCATTAAATTATTTTCCGCAACCAACTCGCGCATAAACGCAAACACAGATGAAAAAAATGCGCTAAATGAAATACCAATGCACAACATCAGTGCGTACACTGTTGACACGTGAAAGTGTGTTATCAAATAAAAACTAAAGGCGATAAAAATAATGGCGCGACACGCATTTGAGATGGTGATGATCCATTTTCGTGACAAGCGATCTGCCAAAACACCCATGAGCGGACCCAAAAAAACACTGGGTCCCCAAAAGCAGGCCATCAAAATGGCCATCGCGGAAACGCTGTTGTGTTTACTGATGACAACCCAACTCATGGCGATGTAACCCAATCCATTTCCAATGGCTGAAAATAATTGACCTAAGACATAGGCGGTGAAAGCTTGATTTTTAAAAAGCGCTACGCGCCTTTGAAAATGTGACATAACGATACCTAACCACGGTATTTACGAATAGAATAAGCGGTGTACTGTATTCAGTCAGCAAGGACATTTTTTTTGGGTGATCGAGGATTATATTAGAATGGAGCGCTTATGACAAGTATCGTTGCGGCAATTCAAATGTGTTCTTCGGATCGTGTCGATGAAAATCTCGAAACCGTCGAGCGTTTGGTTAAGAAGGCGGCGGGTTCTGGTGCGAAGCTTGTGGTGCTGCCAGAAACATTTGCGATGATTGGAAAAAATCCGCAGGATGTTCTTGGTATTCGAGAAACATTAGGCAATGGTAAAATCCAAGATTTTTTAGCGCACCTTGCTTCGCGTCACAATGTGTATGTAGTCGGTGGTACCATTCCCATTGCGTGCAAAGATGCCGCCAAAGTTCGCGCTGCTTGCCTTCTTTATAATCCCTCGGGCGAAATCATTGCGCGTTACGACAAAATGCATTTGTTTGATGCTGTTGTGTCAGAATCAGAATCGTACACAGAATCTAAAACCACAGAAGCGGGTACACAAATTGTCGTGACAGATACGTCGCTTGGAAAATTAGGATTGGCAGTGTGTTACGACATTCGTTTTCCGGCGCTTTTTACCGCCATGCGCAATCAAGGCGCTGAGATCATCGCTGTTCCCGCTGCATTCACTTTAAAAACAGGTCAAGCGCATTGGCAATTGCTTATGCGTGCACGTGCTGTTGAAAATTTTTGTTATCTTGTTGGTGGTGCGCAAGGCGGTACACACGCGAATGGCAGAAAAACCTACGGTCATGCATTGGCTGTTGATCCGTGGGGAACTGTGATCGATGAAGTAACTACCATGGGCGATGGCATTGCTTATGTTGATATTCAACTGAAAAAATTATATGAGATTCGAAAATTTATTCCGGTTGATAGCCATCAAAAAATTAAATTGGATTTAACGACATTAAAATAACCATGTCATCAATGACGATGCAGGGAAAACAGGCATTACTATGAAAATTAAAACCCCCGTTTTTCTTTTGCTTTTTTTTATTTTTCATGCCGCATTTTCCGATTGCGTCGACGGCAGCATCATTCCCAATGTGCCGCTTTCTTTTTACGGAAATTCTTTGGGCACCTACACCATCGATTTAACTGCAACGTTGAATGCTGCAACCGATGGAAATAAGCATACCGGAAATCCTTTTTATGAAAAAAAATGGTATGGTGAATGTCCGGGTGGATTGGATGCCGATCAGCAATCCTGTATCGAATTTACGGTATACCCCAATGATCAAAATTTTTCGCCAGCGGGCATCATGGAAAAAATAGAACAATATAATGATGGCAACACGAATCGCGGCGAAGTGCGTATTATTACTAATGATAATCGTTCTCAATATGTGTATACAACGGATCATGAAGCGACCTATTGTGGGCCGTATAACTTCAAATAACTCTGATTTAAGGATATCTTCCCAGTTTTTGGATAAAAAAATTCGCACAAAATGATGACAAGTGTTAAAAACTTCCGTATCATCAATACCGCCTAACGTGTATCTTGGTCCTTTCTTTCGAAATGTCCTTAGAAATTCATGTCCAGGTCTTTTGTAACAATCTAGGTAGAGTAATGCATCATGAGCCAATCTAAAATTTATGTCGGAAACTTGTCTTACAACACAACGGAAGACGGTCTCCGTGACTATTTTTCGCAATATGGAACCATTGAAGAAATCAAATTAATTATTGATTTCAACACGGGTCGCTCCAAGGGCTTTGGGTTTATAACCTACGGTTCCGCACAGGATTGCGAAAACGCACTAGCGGCTAACGGCGTTGAGCTGGACGGCCGTAAATTGAAAGTGAACATCGCAAGAGACGATAATCGTCGTGCTGGTGGTGGTGCTGGCGGTCCCGGTGGAAATGGTGGTGGGTTCCGCCGTTCGAATAATCGCTCATTTAGCAGGGATGACAGAGGCAACAGAGACAGAGAATAATGTTCGCGTTGTCACCACATCATGCCTACTAACCAAGACACGTTTAACGCGTTCGGGTTTGAGGCGTCGATATTGTCCGCCCTTTCTGACTTAGGTTATGAAAGGGCGACTCCAATTCAAATACAAGCTATTCCTGTGTTGCTGTCGGGTGACGATTTACTCGCTCAAGCACAAACCGGTACTGGTAAAACAGCTGCTTTTGCGTTGCCGATTATTAGCCGCCTAGATTACGATTTGCGTGAGCCGCAAGCACTCGTGTTAGTTCCAACGCGTGAATTGGCCATTCAAGTGGCCGAAGCATTTCAAAGCTATGCCAAGCATATTAAAAAATTAATTATTGCGCCGATTTACGGTGGCCAAAGTTTTAGGGTGCAGCTGCGGTTGTTAGATCGCGGCGCGCAAGTGATTGTGGGGACGCCTGGGCGCTTAATGGATCATTTGCGTCGAAAAAGTTTATCAACCAAACAAGTCAAGATGGTTGTCCTCGATGAAGCCGATGAAATGTTGAATATGGGTTTTGTGGATGATGTGGAATGGATTTTGGAAAAAATCCCCAAACCGCACCAGACCGCTTTATTTTCCGCAACCATTCCACAAGCGATTTTGCGCATCACCAATCGGTATTTACAATCAGCCAAACGCATTCATATTCAATCCACGCCGAAAAACGAAGCGAAAATCGCGCAGTATTATGTGGTCGTGTCTCGCGAACAAAAACTTGCTGCGCTCACTCGTTTATTAGAATCAGAATCAACTGATGGCGTGCTCATTTTTGCGCGCACCAAAACAGAAACAAGCGAATTGTCCGAAAAATTGCGCGCACGTGGGTTTTCTTCCGCCGCATTAAATGGCGACATGAGTCAGTCTGCGCGCGAGAAAGTGGTCAGTCGTTTTAAAAAAGGATTGCTGGATTTATTGGTTGCGACCGATGTGGCCGCACGCGGAATCGATGTGGATCGCATCAGTCACGTGATTAATTATGACATTCCTCATGACGCAGAAGTTTATGTGCATCGCATTGGCAGAACGGGTCGCGCAGGCCGCTCTGGAAAAACCATTTTGTTGGTGACGCCGCGCGAACAGCGTTTATTTCGCGAGATTGAGCGTTACACCAAACAACCGATCGCACATTTTCCGTTACCCAAGGATCACGAAGTTCGCGAAAAACGCGCGGAACAGTGGTTGGAAAAAATCACTGAAGTTTTAAAAACGCGTGATATAAAAGAGTGTGAAAAATTAATTGACACTTGGATGCATGAAAAAAATCATTCCGCTAAATCCATTGCTGCGGCCGCTTTATTTTTAAATCATCAAGGCGCTTCGGCGCCCGATGAAATCGATATATCATCTGAGTTTGAAACAGAACGTCGTCAACAACATCATAAACCAAGAAAACATTTTTCGCGTCATGGGCGCGGTGGCGGCGATCGAAATCAACATCATCGTAGACGGCGTTAAAAAAACCAATGACCTCAGAAGCACGCGCGCAGCGAAGCGGAGCAAGTGCGTTCTGTTACGCGTTAATAATCATCGCTCCCACTTCTGTTAATTCATCCCGCTCAAACACTTTTTGCAAAAACGATTTTGGATCTCGCTTTAAAAAATCGATCCAGCGATTAGTTTCTGGATCATCTGATTGCCACGCTGCAATTTCTGCTGGATCAATATTCGATATTGCATTTTTCAACACATCATAAGATTGCGAACCTACATGCCATGCCTTTTTGTTAAGAATATATTGAATAACATCATCTGCGCAGAATTTAGTGTAGATTGCATTGAAAAATGCAGAAGAGACATTAGCAGCTTTGTCTGCATGAGGAAATAACATCGCAGGACCCATCAACGACTGATGACACTGACCTAATTGTTTCTCTGCAGTGAATCCAGAAAAAAATGCGATAAATACTGAAAAAAGCGTAGAAACAATCGATGCGGGTGAAATGTGATTACCGATTTTCCGATATAAAATAATTTGTTTCACCAAATCAATCACGGAAGATCCGAGTGCTAATCCGCCCGTAATACTCAATAAATCTTCGCTCAACAAAAAAGTATTTCCGAGTCCTACGCCAATACTTTTATTTAATCCAAAATCTTTTTGGAAGCTCACATCGGCAGCACACGCTACCGCCAATGCGCTGTAAAGTGGCGCGATCACAAAACCCATTTTAATGGTGAATTGAATAAAATACGCGAAAAACTGCATAAAATAGGGAAGATGGGTATATGTGGGCTTAGGCGCAAGCGCTGCGTTATCATAAATAATTTTTAATGCGGTGATTGCTTTATCGGACTCAAGTTTTCCATCTAATATTTGCATTTCTGATGGCAGAATTCCATCCGTATTTTGCGCATTCAACACATGAGATAATAAATGGCAATTGTGTTGAACATGTTTTTCCAATGTCAATTCACTGTCTGCATCAGCAAGCATTGTTTGAAAAAAATGTTGTAGTGACATCGCAATTTCTGTGAATTGCTTTAACGCCAATTCGTTAATCACGAGGTTTCCTAAAAAAGCGATGATGGATGCACCCACTTTTTTAAATCGACTGTTGGTTTGATATTCCAGATAGGTGATCATTCCGTAGGGTGCTGAAAGCAGAACGCCAAAAAATAATGTGGTGGCGAGCAACACAAATTTTTTATTTTTGAGGAGATTGTCCAAATGCTCGAGCGAATGGTAACTTGCAAACGCATTGACAAACAGATTGGCGCCAACACCACTTCCCACCACCCACCAAGGCTGACCTTCTGTTGTCACTGCATAATATGCTGCGGCGGCCGCACTGACACCAATGGACGTTAATTCTTTCTTGATTTTCTTCTCCGTTATCAATATGAGTGAATGAGTTTACAGAATGGCGATAGAGGTGATAGATAAGTATAATGAATTATTTTTATAAATCGATCAAAATGTTTTCCAAGATTCAAGTATGGGGTGATCTATTACGATTATTTTCTGGCGTGGTACGCGCGATCAGAGCCGCCAAAATATTTTCAAGCGATTGTTGATGCAATTGTGTAAAACCGGAATCGCAAGTAATCGGAGCCGCGCGCGTTAGCGAGCGGTGCTATTTCTTTTTACGCTTTCTAAACTTCTTGGGACCGTGGGGGCCTCTGCCTCTGGGCATTGTATTCACCTAATTTATTAATCTAACGCTTGGTATTAGACCGATTTTTTTGAATATATGCAAGAGGTCTAATTTTAATTGGTATTGTTGACGACTAGCAGTGGACTTTCCTCAAAAGGAGCTGTGCCATTTGAGTCTGGGCTTTTGCGCAAAGAAAACAGCGCTCCAAATTTCGTGCACACACTGCTGAAATATTCTTTCCATGAGCCACCATTACCATCACGTGTCATTTCTTTTTCTATTAATTGGAGTCTACGCGCTGCGACTAGTCTCGCGACATCATCAACAGAAGGGTAGTAGTAAGTCTTGGCCATTCTCATCGACATGATAGCGAAAGGGAGAAGTATTAGCAGAGAAGAGGCAAGTATCTCAAGAAATATCCGCGTTCGTTCCGCGCTACTTCCGCAAAGAATTTCCGCATCATAATTACGAGGATTACCATCGGAACCGTTACCATTAAAATAAACACCACCCTGTCTCAGAGAACAAATGCGAAAAGCCAGATAGCGCATACAGCTCGCAATTAAATCATTTTCTGCAGATAGTGAAAATCCGTAATTATCTAAACAGTGTGATGCCGGCAAGTTAAAAAGGTTGGAACTATTGAAGCAACTGACCGTCGAGTTTTGCGTCACTGCTTCGCAACTCATGTCAGGAGTATGAGGAAGGTCGTCGACAGAAAATGAAACTTGTGGTTTGAAACCAACCAAAGCTATTTGCAAGAAGATGTTAGTGAGTGCCAATCCAATGCCTAGCAACGCAATGAAAAAAGAGTATGCGCAAGGGGTGAGTTGTTGTGTTATCCGGATTCCATTGGTTTCGGACGAGTCCATTTTGATCTCGTATTGTGTAACAGCGCCAGAAACTGTGATAGCGTGGTTGTTGCTCGGTAGACTGCGACGCAGATATAGTTCACGATTAGTGAGAGTTAGTCTGCGAAACATTTTGCAAACTAATTGAGCGTTCTCCAGTCCATCTTTTCTTAGCTGATCTCTTAGCTGATCTTCGTCTTTTAGTAAAAATTCTAAAATATGACCCCAAACATCCCACACCAGACCACCTGGCCTTGATGCAGAAGTTACGACTGTCAGCGCGACACTGTCTTTTGAACCCGTTCTTCTCATGCTGAAATATTAGAGGAAGCACAACGTGTTGTCATTATTTTCATTGAAATTAATGTTGTGTTAATTCAAACAGGCTCTTACCGCGGCAATGGTAATTTCGACGAATGATCCGGTAAATTGGAATAACCATACATTGATCGAAACTCTAATTTCTCTGCTTTGCCGAGTATATTGCCATAACTTAGCGATGGCGTGATAGAGGGCCGAATGCGATATATTTCTATTTCTTTTAAGGTATCTAACACAGCAGGAACACGAGAACGTAGCGCCAACACCGTTTGATAGTAATCCGTGAGTTCTTCTTGAGATGGCATCACGGTTTGCGTTGGGAACGATACAGATTTCACGGGCGTGAGTAACGTAATTAAATTGGTTTGCACTACACTCTTGGTTGTGTTTTTGAAGAACGTGCTGATGATGGGCAGATCGCTCAAAAACGGCGTGCGATTTTCTGTTTTCTCAACACGTGTGTCATACAATGTGCTTAACACAACCGTTTGACCGTAAGTGAGATTGACTGTGGTGTTGGTGTTTTCTTTCAGTGTTTGTGCGACTTGGGTGAAAGAGTTAAATGCGGTTCCCGCTTTTTGCACCAGAAATTCTCGACCCATATCAATGTCTAAATCAATGGTACCGTTGGGTTGAAAATGCGGCGTTAATTTCATCGTGACGCCTAATGGAAGTTTTTCAATCGTGCCTGTTTGTGTTCCTTCAATACCGAGAATTAATTGCGTACCTGAAAAATAAGTTGCTTGATGATCGTTTTCTACGGTGATGGAAGGGCGCGCGACAATCTCACTTTTTTCATCCGCGTCATTAAAAATATTCATATCGTAGGTGACTACGGGCACGGAGATAATGCTCGTTAATTGCGATGCATAAGGCAGTGTGGGTAACGTGGTGGTTGCACCGTTGGCGGAGTTGACTTGACCCCTGAGTCCTTGCGTACCGGTAGAAGCATTTGAATAGAGTAGGCCCGGTGTTGTGCCGTTGCCATATTGCATCGTGAGGCCTTTCAGCAAATTCACGCCGCGATTGTTGGTTGCTGTTTCGCGCGATAAAATTAAAACGCCGTCAATTAACACTTGCTTGGCATTATTTTTTACCGTTGTTTTTTGCGACAGTTGTTTTTTGACAAATGGATTAGATTTGGGTACGGGAATATTTTGAAATGCAGCGTTTAATTTATTAGTTAACGGATTGCTGGGATCAATTTGTTGCAAACGTGCCAGCACCACTTTGATTGCGCGTATGTCACCGATGCGATAAGCGGAATACAAATAATCATTCAGAAATAACGTGACACGATTACCGGTGACTTGATTCGCATTCGCAAACATTTTTTCCGCATAAAAATAATCACCGCGGCCAACTGCTAGCACGCCACTGTAAAAATACGGCCACGGATCATCGGGGCAATTGCGTATCGCATTTCGATAACCAACGCGTGCCAATTCCAGCAATTTTTCGCTGCCGTCTTGTCCTTCGAGTTGATAAGACAATCCATTAAAAAAATTGAGCGTACAGTTGCGGGGATTTTCGCGCAGGCCCAGTGCAAAATATTTTCTTGCGGCGGGATAATCACTTGCGCGAATTTTTGCGAGCCCCAGATACGCATATCGTTTCACATCGGTTGCCGAAGAAAACACGGGTTCATTTTTTTTGGGATGTGCGCAACTCATGATGATGCAGGCTACCATCACTGACAACAATCCAAGTAATCGCTGAAATCGCACCTCAGCTCCCTAATTACAATGCGTTATTGTATGATGATACCAAACAATGCTACCAAAGGAAAAGATAATGAAGAAAAAAGTTTTGTTATTCGCGATTTTTAGCGTTATGTCATCGTTGGCTTTTGCGGATTCGTGTAAGCCAGAAGCTTTTTTAAAAGATGGAGTGAACTTCGATGCGTTGCAGCAATGTAAATCTGCATTACGTCAATGCCCTAGGGTCGGCCCATTTCCGGATCAACACTGTGTTTCGGAGCAGATGAAAAGTAATAACAGTTGTGCTCAGTTCGCTAATCTTTCATCTTTAACTGGTAATAATGCAAGTTTTACTAACGTAAACAAGGTTAAAAATTTCACGTTAGTGCAAAATTACGCGCCGGCGGATGGGCAAAGTCGTTATTTTGCGATTGATTCGCAAGGCTGCTTGATTTCAGCTACGATAGAGCCGCAAAAAATTGACCCGGCTTTTGCGCAAGACAATTCCAAGAGAACCATGATTACTGTTGCACTCACCAAGCCTATTATTCATCAAGATCCGTCAGGCCAATCAGTCATGACTGTGCGCTTGGCAGTCAGAGAATGCTTGGCATGCAAAACGCTCAAGCAAACGACGGCGAATTTTATGTTTGATTCGAGTGGAAAATACCAAGGTGTTAAATTACAGGACTAGACCGTGCAAGTATTATTGAATCGCCTATTTAAATTATCTGAACGTCACGTTGATATCAAAACAGAAAGCATCGCAGGTGTATCGACGTTTTTGACGATGGCCTACATTATGTTGGTGAATCCTGCGATTTTATCGCACGCCGGCATGAATGTCGGCGCCGTTTTTGTTGCCACGTGTTTGGTGACAGCGCTTGCGTGTTTTTTAACGGGCGTGTTGTCGAATTATCCAATTTCCGTGGCCCCCGCGATGGCGATGAATGCATATTTCGCTTACGTGGTCGTGCAAGGGCTGGGATATTCTTGGCAGACGGGATTGGGTGCGGTTTTTATTGCGGGTGTTCTGTTTTTTTTAATTGTAATTACGCCCATGCGCCGCTGGTTGCTCGATGCGATTCCGCGATCGATGTCGATGGCAATTGCAGCCGGTCTTGGATTTTTTATTGCGATGTTGGGATTGCGCAATGGCGGATTGATCGTCAGCGATCCCAACACGTTATTAAAATTAGGTGACGTGCATTCCATCACCGTGTTGTTATTTTTTTTGGGATTTTGTTTGATCGTAGCACTCGATTATTTGCGTGTGCGCGCAGCGATGATCATCGGCATCGTCGTCATTACGGTTCTGGGAATTTTGTTCAAACAAGCCCAATTTCACGGGTTTTTTGCGATGCCGCCGTCGATTGCGCCGACTTTTTTGCAGCTCAATTTTCACGGGCTTTTGTCGCATAATGGATTTTCAGCGGTGTTCGCATTTTTTCTGATTTCATTATTTGACAGCACCGGTACATTCGTCGGTATTTTGCATCAAGCGGGATTATTTCATTCAACCAAAAAAGATTATGACACGTTGTCGCGCGGTTTGTTGGCGACGAGTGTGGCGAGCATGGTGGGTGGTGTTTTAGGAACATCGAGTTGCAGTCCGTATTGTGAAAGTGCATCGGGAATTCGCGCGGGTGGTCGCACGGGTTTGACGTCTTGTGTGGTGTCGATTTTATTTTTGGTGTGTTTGTTTTTTTCACCACTTGCCAGCACCGTTCCCGCTTTTGCAACGGCGAGCGCTTTATTATTTGTGGGCTGTTTGATGATGAAAAGTTTCACGCATTTTGATTGGGAAGATATGACGGAAACCATTCCGAGTGTGATCACCGCCATCATGATTCCGCTGTCGTTTTCGATCGCTGTCGGAATCGGGCTTGGTTTTATTAGTTACGTTCTTATCAAACTTTGCACTGGAAAAATAAAAGACGTGCATCCCGTGCTGGTTGTTTGGGCTGCGGTGTTTGTCGGATATTTTGTTTCGGGGGTTTAGACCCTAATATCGGTGAAGCGTAGCAGAAAAACTGAAGAGGTAATTTATCATGAGTACATCGAAGCATAAAAGAATTAAAGCATCTGAATTTGATGTGGCTTTTGATAAAGGTGACGTCAATGAATTTTTGGATTTAAAAAGTATCAAGGGTCGGTTTCCAACGCAACGAATTACGATCGACTTTCCAAAAGAAATTTTAGATGCACTGGATTTTGAAGCGGCAAAAATAGGGGTGACCAGAACGTCTCTGATTAAAATGTGGGTGGCTTTGCAATTGCAAAAGCAAAAAGCGGCGTAGTTAACACATTTAATCGGAGCGCGCGTGAGCGAGCGGTTATCTCATCGCAAATACCGCGGTCATTTTATCCATCGCACAGGCATTGCCGGTACAAATACATTGCACTGCGCCACCTGGTTTGTCTGCATTCACCGTACCTGTGAAAACAACTGTCGCATTTTCTGTGACACCCTTCGTGTAATGAAAAAGCCCGGGGCAATAGTAATACCAAGTGAGCCCGTTATTTGGCGGCACTTGATCGGTAATCGTTAACGCTGGCATGTTATTGAGTGGATTAATTTGCAACGCATGTGTTGTCGGCATTGAGTTGATGGTAAATGCCGGTGGCTCATCAAATTCCCACGGTCGTAGCAAAGCGAATTCATGTTTTGAAAAATCTTTAGGAAGGTTGGTTACTTGTGTCGATGCGGTAACGACAACAGACAGTGTGTCATCCTGCGGCGCAGCTTGCAGCGCCCCCGCCAAAAAAAGACTCGTGATACAGCAAACGTACGTGACCTTCCATGGGTGCATTGATATACTCCTTTTGTTTTATTTCGGCATTGTGGCACACTTTAGATAGTTTTGACAAAGGGGTTATAACGATGTGGCATTTGGTTAAGGGTACCGCGAAATATGTCAGTAGTTTTTTTGCTGCGCCGGCGACAAGCGTGAATGAAGGGTGCGCAACGAGTAGTGATCAATTACATATTTGTTATGCGGATTACATGCTGACCGCCAGCAATAGTCATGTGCGTTTTAGCATTCACAAAAAAAAGAGAGAAAACGAAAACTCCGAAGAAAAAACGACACAAGTAGAACCGGAAGAAACGACATTGCAGCAATACTTTACTGGGAAACGATATGAATTTTGTGGTATTAAAACGGTGACATTGCATCATTTTGATTTTTTAACACATCCGGAATTACTGGACGAAGTGTTGCAATTTATCGATCAAGATTTTGTGTTAGATCAAGCGGAACTAACGTTGCAACAGCTAGAAAAATTGATTGCAAAACCATATGACTTATCGCGTTCTAATTATCGCATTGTGGATATCGAGCCTGTTAAGGCGCTGCCATTTGAAAATTACTGCGAGATGTATTTTAAATATCAGCAAGAAAATGGTCTTCAAGCAAGTTTGCATTGCGTTCCAGTCAGTTTTGAAGGCGCAATGGATGTGCGCATTTACGCAGATGATTTTCTGGTTTGTTGTCATCCCGTTTCGCTGAAGGGAGTTAACATGCGGTGCGAGCAATACACGGCGATGGTTAACAAGGAACGTTTTGGTAGATCGATTGATTATTCCACGGTTTTAATTGAAGGCGAATTGGTTGATGATTCGTCGATTCCAGTAGCAGAATATCCATCTATGTCTCTACGCTAAAAACAATCCCGGGTGCTAGCTGTGGTGCATTCTTTATGCACTTGCAGCGCATTGGCATCAGGTCATCCCAAAGCTTTAAGTTGGCAAAATGACGATGTTGATGCGATTTTTTGCGAAAATTTAAAACAAAAACGCAGGCGTACTTGATCAGTACGTCGAGTATTTTGTTTTAAATTTTCACGAAAAAGCGCGCAACAGCGTCATTTCTATCTGGGGGCTGAGTTGTTACGCGCGTTGCTTCGCGCGTGCACTAATTGATTCGGACGCTTTCGTGAGAACTATTTTTCGTCATCTTCATGATGCTGCGTCGGAAAGGGATGCGGGTGCATGGGGTCGACGTGTAGCGCTGCATGCGCCTCGTTGGTTTCGCGTTTGATTTCTTCGAGCACATGACGAATGCGTTCTTCGTATTCTGCAAGCGCGTCGAGTTCTTCCTCTTCGATTTCTTCCAATGTCAATTCAAAATAATGATGCAAAATGTGCAGTTGCTCGTTGATGCGACGCATCGTTTCTTCATGACGTTTTAAAAACTTTTCTTTTTTTTGATTTTCAGATTCAGAAAAATGATGTTGCAATCCTTCCAGATGCAATATTTTTTGATGCACCTCATGCATCAAGTGCTGTATACGTTCATCTTTTTCGTGATTCTCGAGTGATTCCACGGTTTCATTGTATTTTTCCATTAATTCTTTTAGTTCTTCTAATTTTTCAGTATTGTCACTCATTGATTAAATCCTGCAAACGGCCAATTGGAATTGCACCGTATCTTGCGTTTGTGTTGATCGCCCAGCCCCAAAGTAACTTGGTTTTAAAAAACGAATGGTGACGCGATGTTTTCCTGCGCCAAATTCTGGATACAAATTCGATTGTGTCGGCAACAACACACGCACCATTTGACAAGGTGTTAAAGGATTAAGTGGTTGCAAATAAAATCCGTTGAGTGCTTGGATAGTTTCCAGTGGCGCGCTTTCGCGTGTTACTTGCAAAACCAGTTTGCTGATATTGCGCAATGGTTCGAATGCTGCCATCCATTCCGCCAAATCTTTTGCTTTTTCTGAAGCTGTTTTATTTTGCCACAATGTGTAAGCGGGCAAACGAAAATCACACACACCACCCGGATTAGCCAAGTGCGATTGAATTTGATGTAAAAAATCATTTTGCCGCAACATATCACCGATGCGCGCGTGATTGGTATGCAGATAATGATTGAGCGATTCTAATTCTTTCAATGTTGTTTGCAATCGTTTGGCGTCCACTTGTGCGGATCGCGTAAATTGGTGAAAAGTGTTGGTGTATTGCGTGAGCGTTTGACTGAGTTTTGATTTTAAATCAGGGCGATCAGTGACATCGATCATTTTCAAGAGCGAATTCATCGCACTTTTGGTTCCGTGTATGGACGTGCATTGCGCCGTTTTATCGAACTGATGAAATAAATTTTCAAGTTGTAAGCAAATTCGAATCGACTCATTCAGAGGAATCTCATAAGTGACTAAGTTGTTTTCCGTTATGGTGCTGATTTCAACCGGCATGGCATGTTCTTTCCTGTGATGACGTTCTCTCATTCTAACACGATGCTTTACACGGCGAGAAGTTTGTTCGTGTAGCGTTCTGGGTGAATAGCAATTCCGCCGCGACGTGTGTAACTGGCCCGAATGGTCAGTTGAGTGCATGCGCATCGCTTTAAAATATCGACAAAGATCGTTTCAATACAATGCTCGTGAAACTCAGCATGCTGACGAAATGACACAAGATAGCGCAGCAATCCATCACGCGAGATTTTGGGGCCGGTGTAGGTGATGCCGATGGTGGCCCAGTCTGGCTGGTGGGTGACAGGGCAATTGGATTTGAGTAAACGCGAATATAGTGTTTCTGTGATCATCGACCCCGGCGTTACTGTCAGCAAGTCGGGCGCTGGGAAATAATGTTCGCACGCGATGTCTTGATCATCCAAACAAAAACCTTCGGGTGTCGCATCATTTACTTTATTGTCATTTAACATCACTGTGACGCGAGACTGAGTGGCTGAAGACAGATCACGTTCGATGCAATCCATCACCGCTTTTTCATTTTCAAATGCTGATTGATTGAATGAATTGAAATACAGTTTCAACGATTTTGATTCAATTAAAAAATCATTGTCAATGGGGAAAAGAATGGTTGCCGTTTTAAAATGCGGCTTACCTTTTTTATTTAGCCAAGAAATTTCATCTGCATGCCACACATCTCTGCCCTGAAACGGCAGCGGAAAATTAATTCCAATTTTTTCGCGATTCATTTTGCGCGGAATTGGACACAGCAATGAAGATGTATATGTTGCAACATACGGCGCTTTTTGAATAAGTGGATTGGATATCATGCACGCAATGTTAATCAATTAGGACGCACTATACAACTTTAAATAGCGCTCATGTAATTCCGCTACTTTTTTTTCCAATTGCGCTAAATCCCCGTTGTTTTCAATTACATCATTGGCGATTTTTATTCTATCTTCGTGCGACGATTGTGATGCCATAATATTTTCAATAGATTCTGCGGAAGCCACATCACGCTTGGTTGCTCGATTGAGTTGCAGTTGTTTTCCACTCGTCACCACTAATACGCGATGAATAAAATCAATACCGGATGATTCAGCCAATAATGGAATCACGCAAATGCAATACGGCGCTTTTACATTTTGAATGGCTTCCACCATGTTATGAAGAATCACAGGATGCAGCAAGCTTTCCAGCCATTGTCGCTCGCGAGGATTTTGAAAAACGACGTCGCGCAATTTTTTTCTATCGATGGTTTGATCATCTCGCAAAATGTTGCGACCAAAATGAGACACAATCGTTTGATAGATGTTCGTGTTGGGCTTGATGATGTCGTGCGCGATTTCATCCGCGTCGATCACGGGCACACGCAATTTTTCAAAAAAATTTGCAATGGTTGTTTTGCCACTTGCGATTCCGCCTGTGAGTCCGATTACCCCAACCATGCTGTCATCCACGATAATATCGGTGCACCAAATAAAATAACCACCCAGCCCGCAATGGCGAGATAAGGGCCGAAGGGAATCGTTTGTGATTTTTCCATTTTTTTACAGAGCAGTAAAATGAAACTTACGATCAACGCAAGCACGGTTGAAAAAATTAAGACGTCTAATAAAGAATAAGCACCAGTCCATGCGCCAATCATTGCCAACATTTTGCAATCACCTAATCCCATGCCGTCTTGTTTTCGAATGAGCAAATATAATTTTCCAATCGTCCACAAAAATAAATAACCAAGTAATGCGCCAACAATGCTGTTTTCAGTGGAAATAAAAATATGGTGCGTGGACAGCAATAAACCCAGCCACAAAAAAATATAAATAATAGGGTCCGGCAAAAACTGATGTTTCAAATCAATAAAACTTAATACAATTAACGCCCACGTCAATAATAAAACAGCAGCGCCTGCAATAGTGAAATGTAATTGCATGATGACGATGACAGACGAAATTGCCGCAATAGATTCTACTAGAAAATATTGGACAGAAATTTTTTGATGACAATACGCACATTTTCCGCGTAAAAATAAATAACTAAAAAGGGGAATGTTGTGTCGAACAGAAATGGGATGTTGACAGCGCGGGCAGTGTGAACGCGGCATACATAAATTAAATGATTGCTTACAAGAATCGACAGATTCATGTAATTGTTCTTTTGCTTGTTGATTCCATTCGCGCTCGAGCATCATGGGGTAACGATAAATAACGACATTTAAAAAACTACCGATGATAGCGCCAACAATAAAAACCGCAATTAACATAATGGTCCTTACACAATACTGCCCATGCGAAAAACCGGCAAATACATGGCAATAATTAATCCCGAAATCAAACCAGCCACTCCAATCATAATGACAGGCTCCAATAGTTTGCTCAAGCGATTGAGTAGATCTTGCGTGGTATTTTGATAGAGTGTTGCGATTTTTTGAATCATGGCGGGCAGCGCATCAGCACTTTCACCAATGGAAATTAAATAGCTGGCGCGCTCGGGAAAATAGCGGCAATGTGATAATGCATCATGCAGTGATTTTCCTTGAATCACCGCCTGCGTGATCGGCGAAAAAGCGCGTTGTAAGACGGTGTTGGTGATGACTTGATTAGCAATGGTGAGCGCATCGGTGAGCGCCATTCCTGTAGACAATGTGATAAAGAGTGAGCGACTCCAATGCATCATTTGTTGAGCCATGATCGCAGAAGCAACCAAGGGAATGCGTAGAGCGAATGCATGCCATCGTCGATGAATTTCATCGCGAGCAAGAATTTTTTTGGCGATAAAAAATAATGTGATACACCCATTTAAAAAAAGAAACCCATGTTCGCGCAAGAGCATGCTTAAAGAAATTACCATGGTGGTGATCGCGGGCAGCTGCCCGCCAAAATTGTGATACAACAATTGAAATTGCGGCAAAATAAATACGCACAATGCAAAACAGACGATGATAGAAATTACTAAAACACTGATGGGATAGGTGACTGCTTGTATCATTTTTCTTTTCAAGGCAATTTTATTTTCGGTATCGATGATCAGTTGCGATAAAATTAAATTGAGTTTCCCGCTTTGCTCGCCCACTGAGATCAGTTGGCAAAAGTGATGATCAAACTGCTCAGGAAATAATCTTAATGCATGAGAAAAAGAGTCTCCTGACAGTAATTTTTCATGCAATGTCACTAAGATATTTTTTAATATGGGACTTTGGGTAGATTTTAATAATAAAGATAACGCGTCAGCAATCGGAATGCCAACTTCTAGCAAACAATAGATGTGCTGTAGTATGTCCAATTTATTTTTGTCATTGATGGCTTTTGGAATGAAACATGACCAGCTCAAAGAAAACTTCACAGACAGAATTGCAGAACATTTTTTTTCGATTAGACTTTTTGCGTGCAATTTATTTTTTGCAAATAAAGCGCCTGAAATTTTTTTCCCCTGCGCATCAATTCCTGTCCATTGGTAGTAATTATTCATTCTGAAGGTACTACACGATAAATTTCGTCTAAGCTCGTGATTCCTGCGCGAACTTTCTTAAGCGCATTTTTCCAAAGTGCTTTAAAAATAATTTTTTTGTTTTCGGCGATATTCGTTTTTATTTCGGGAGATATGAGCAGTAATTCGAATACACCGGTTCTTCCAGAATAACCGCGGTTGCATTGCGCGCAACCACATGCTTCGTTATATTTCCCGTTGGTTTTTTTGCAAAAACTGCATAAACAACGCACTAGTCGTTGCGCAATCACGAGTGTTAGAGCACTTGATAAATGAAACGGTGCGATGCCCATCTGGCATAATCGCGTGATAGTTTCAGCAGCATTATTCGTATGTAACGTTGACAAAACGAGATGTCCCGTTTGCGCAGCGCGAAGCGCCATTTCTGCTGTTTCTTGATCGCGAATTTCGCCAATCATGATGACGTCGGGATCTTGACGCAATAGCGCGCGTAACGCTTCTTGAAAACGAAACGATGTGGTCGCGCGAATTGGTGTTTGATTAATGCCATCGATTTGCATTTCCACGGGTTCTTCTATCGTAACAATGTTGCGATGTGTTTTATTTAATATTTCAAGCAACGTGTATAATGTAATTGATTTTCCGCTACCCGTTGGTCCCGTGACCAAAATCAAGCCTTGCGGTGATGCGATTGTTTTCAATAAAATTTTTTGATCTTCCGCCGTTAATCCCAATTGATCAATTTTTTTTGATTGTGCGTTGGCATCTAGCAATCGAATCACCATTTTTTCGCCGTGCAATGTTGGGCAACTACTCACGCGACAATCTTTTACAAATCCCAAATACGAACGAAATGTCAATCGCCCATCTTGCGGCATGCGTTTAATCGCAATATCCATTTGCGCTAATACTTTAATGCAGCTCGTGATCGTTTCATTTTCAAGTAAAGGCAGGCGCAATATTTCATGCAGCCAACCATCGATTCGAAATCTCACGCGATAGTCATGTTGATAAGGTTCAAGATGAATATCCGACGCATGACGATGTATCGCGTCAGATAAAAGTTGATGTGTCACAATTTTTGCTGTTAGTTTTTGATGATATATTTTTTGAGAAAGATAAGTATTGTGTAAACGATATAGCACATCATAACGTGAAAAAACAAAACGGATATTGCATCCGGTTTGAAATGAAATTTTTTTATGAAGTGAAAATAAATTGGGATTAGCAATCGCAATCGTTACTGTGTTTTCTTTTTTTTCGACAGGAACCATTAGCTGCTGATCAACAATGTCTGCAGGCAATAAATCAAATGCAGGTGCATTTACCGCAGAAAAATAAAATTTTTCTGTGTGGTAATGCGATGCTGCTGCCGATAATAAATTTTCTGCATTCACCAGATGATATTGCATCACATGTGAAAATAAATCCTGTTCGTGATAACTCATGTTTTGTTTTATTTTTTGCAGCATTTTTTCATCCAGCAATTGGTGTTGTAATAATAATGTGGTTAGTTCATCCATATTTAATTTGCATACCCATCTGTCACGCCTTGCCCGCTGGATGCCCATGTTAATCCATTGGCGGTTTCGGTTGGGGTGAGAATGTAAGTGTCGGCAGATGCAATACCGTATAAATTTTTTGGTGTGATAGTAATGACGCCCGCAGCAACGTCAGCGCTGTCAACCAAATCAGGTCCTTTTCCGGTTGTAATGGCGGCCGGGATATTATTTTCGCCGGCGTTACAATCCGTTAATTCGCCTTGCATTTGATAGCATTCCTGCACGCCCAATTTGAATGGTTCTGTTGCTTGTACAATTTCCGTGTAGTGCGCGCGGCGCGTGTAATTTTGATAGGAAGGAATGGCAATGGCGATCAAAATACCGATGATGGCGATCACAATCATTAATTCAATCAGCGTAAAACCCTTATTTTTTGTGCGTATTTTCATGGTAAATTCCTTGTGGTGGTGGCGGTGGTCCGCGGTTGCGTTTGCGTGTGAAATAAGTTAAGTTATCTTGCTTTTTTGCGCAATACCGGGTTTTATTAAAATAAGCGAAGAACCGCGCGCGCAAGCGAGTGGGTTTTTTTCTTTGCGCGCGTTAGCAAGCGATATAAATGAGCAAGGAGCCGCGCGCGTTAGCAAGCGATATAAATGAGCAAGGAGCCGCGCGCGTTAGCAAGCGATATTTTCTTTAGCCGATGTAGCTCAGTTGGTAGAGCAACTGATTCGTAATCAGTAGGTCGTCCGTTCGATTCGGATCATCGGCAATTTAAAAATATTTATTTTTAAATACTTGCATGATCATTCATCGATTCTTTTTTTCCATTCACTTGAGCATGTAGGGAATTTGTCACGTGAATCCGATTTGCAGCGACCCGCAATTGCGAACTCGACAAATGTGCATAACGAAGCACCATTGCAAAGCTCGACCAACCTCCGAGCATTTGTAGTTCTTGCAAATTCGTACCGCTTTGCACATGCCAACTTGCCCAAGTGTGTCGTAAATCATGCCAACGAAAGTTTGCAATTTCTGCTCGTTTCAACGCTTTTGTCCATGCCTTCGTATTAACTTGATCTACCGGCTTCGCATTAAAAGTAAACACAAAAACAGCATGCCGACCTACACGTTTTTTTAATACAGCCATCGCCGTATCATTCAAAGGAACAGAAATTGCCTTGTTTGCTTTAGCCTGATCTGGGTGAACAACAGTATGTTGATTTATCAAATCCACATCTTCCCATTTCAGCAATTTCACATTACTTTGTCGCAATCCAGTTGCTAATGTGAACAAAGCCATATCCGATAAATGTTCTGGAAGCGTTTGAATTAATCTTGCCGCTTCACCCTGCGTTAACCAACGTATACGATGATTCTGCTCTTGGCGTAATTTAATTTTCGGTCGCTTGTCAATCCATTCCCACTCATCCACCGCTTTATTTAAAATACTGCGAACAAGGGCTAACATGCGATTCACTGTTGCAACAGAAACGCCTGTTTCTGCTTTTTTGGCAGCAATCGTATCAATTAAATTACGATCAATTGCATCCAAACATTTATCTTTTAAAAATGGATTCAGCCATCTCAGATGCATTTTAATTTTTCAAAAAAATAAATCAATTAAAATGTCATGTTAAACTAAGTAAATAGAAGCTGAGATTTGGTTTATATTATCAAGTATAGGAATTTTTGGTATACTCTAACAGGTATTTGTAACACTGGCGTATGTTACCTACTATAGGTGTATGCCCCTTCTTTTTTTGAGCATTTAAGGTGGCTTATGAAAAATTTACTCTTAATTTTATTTTTTACATTTAGTGTTTCTGTATTTGCAAATCCTAAAAATGATCAGATACAAAATTTAGTGAATCAATATATTGAAAAATATTCCAATCATGATGTGACTAAAAAAGGCGAAGGTACTTCTGGAATTCAATTAACCATTTTACAAAATGGAAAAATGAAAACATATACCGCTGGTACCATTGGTCACAATATTAACACTCCAGTTTCAAGTAATAATTTATTTGCATGGGGCAGTATTACCAAAGAATTCACAACTGCAATTATTTTAAAATTACAACAGCAGAGAAAATTAAATTTAAACCAAACATTACAACATTGGTTTCCTAAAAAATTTATTTCAACTAAAAATAAGAAATCAGAATGGCCAAAAATGTGGCGTACTGTTAAAATTTTTCAATTATTGAATATGACAAGTGGTATTCCAAATGCGGTAAATAATTCAACTTTGAATATATTTTGGGATAAAAAAAGATTATTTGAGACGAATTGGAAATTAGATCAATTTATCAATGTTGCAGCAAGCTATGCGCGTAGTAAAAATTGCAAACATCAATGTTTCATGCCTGGAACAAACTATTCTTATTCCAATACGAATTATGTTATTGCCGGAATAATTGCTGAAAAAGCCGCAAAAATTCCATTCTCGGCACAAATGCATGATCTTTTAAAAAATGCTGGAATAACTGCTTATTATATTCCACACAAAAGACCCGAAGCTTATTTGAAAAATATGATGCATGGGTACTATTATGATGCTCTATATGGATACCCTGCTATCAAAGATGTTCCTTTAGGATTTGATGCATCTGATACCTTGGGCTGGTCTTGGATTTCATCGGCTGGTGCGTTAATTGGGAATACACAAAACATGGTGAAAGCTGTTTTTAAATTATTTCATGGTGAAATTCTTTCAAAAAATATGACTGAAATTTTAAAAAATAATTATTATGTAAATCAAAAAAATGGAAAACCGATTTCTAATATTATGCAGTGTACTGTTAAAAATACAGATGGAAATGGATGTTATGGTTTGGGTGTGATGGGTTTGCTTTATGATAAATCAATAGGTTTTACGTGGATTTATGAAGGACTTGTTACTGGTTATCGTTCTGTTTATATTTTTTCACAAAAAATAAATACAATTCTTTCTATTTCCGTAAATTCTACAGCAGGAAATAACGACAATATAGTGAGCTTTGCAAAAGAAGTTTTTAATGCTGCTAAAAATAATTCTAAAAAATTTAAGAAATGATTTTTATGAAAAAGTTGCATAGCAAAATAATTATTTATTTATAATAACCTGCTATTTCTTAAAACCACAAAAAATACCCAGTTGCCGACGATTTAACAATGGTGAGTGTTCGCACACAAACCATCCATTGATGGCGGAAGTTTTCACTTCGAAAGTGCGAAATAGGCTGTAAAACGCCTGCGGCAATGGCGAATCCTCGCCGTAATCGTTGTGATCTTGCGAGCACAGCGATACATTTTTTGCATAGAAATAATTTTAAAAACTAAAACATTAAATCTGACTATTTTTAAAACTGAAAACTAATTTAAAAACCAATAATGGTCAGTTGAATATTACAGATAGACATGTAACGCTAAAGGTTTGTACCTTACATCGCTTAAATGGCACGCGATGCTATTTGAACAACGTAAGCTATCACTATTTTTGTAATAGCTTTTTTAGACAATAATGTTTTATTGCTTAAAAAAGCCGTCACTTTGTCGTCACTTGTAACTTAAATAGTTTAAATAAATAAAATCAATGAACTAAATCCCCTGTCACTATCTCAAACTCGCCTAATGGCTCGTTTGATATAGAGACAGGGGTAAAAATTAACTAAGCCTTCTTTAACTGACCCATGATTGTCTATTGGTTAGATTACTTTGTTGCGTTAGAACCAATAATTTTGATATACTTTCAATATGTCTAATAAAGACAGTTTGAGTATATTATGAATTTATCAGAATACATCAAAAATAATCGTGCAAAGGGTCGCTTTGTATTCACTACCGACCAAGCAATTTCCGATCTACAGATTTCCAAGAATGCCTTGTATTGCGCCGCTTACAAGCTCAAAAAAAAGAAAGATATCATTAGTATCGCCAAACATTTGTATCTCATCGTGCCACCAGAATATCAATCTGTTGGCTCATTGCCAGCGGAAGAATTATTACCTTTGTTGATGGCTTATTGGAAAGCGAATTATTATGTTTGCGGATTATCAGCCGCTTATTATCATGGTGCTTCTCACCAAAAACCACAAACTTATCAAGTGATGTCTGACCATCAAATCAAAAGCATTAAATTTGGAAAAGTGAAAATCGATTTTTTTTGTAAAACGAAACTTACACCTTGGCTTGTTGAAAAAAAAATTATGCGCACCGGTTATTTAACAATTTCATCTCCTGAGCTTACGTTATATGATTTATTCAGTAATCGCAGGCTTTCAGGTGGATTAAATCAAACAGCTACTGTGCTCAGTGAATTAATCGAATCACTTGATGCAGATCGATTATTAAAAATCATAAAAGAAATAAAAGAACACGCATGGTGGCAACGATTGGGATACATGCTTTCACATATTGATTCTATCGATTCAAAAAAACAAAAAAAACTATTACAAACCCTGCGAAAATATGCTAAAAAATGCGAACTTAATTGGATAACTCTAGCACCAGAGCTTTCAACTAAAAATGCAATTCGAGATGAATTTTGGAAATTAATTGCAAATACTACGATTGAGACTGACGAATGATACCTGAAATATATATTGAAGAGTGGCGTGCAAATGCACCATGGGTAACATTATCTATGGTTGAACAGGACATGGTAATTAGCAGAGCATTAGTTGCGTTATACAACGAACCACACATCGGTTCAACTTTGGCTTTTCGTGGTGGTACAGCCTTAAACAAATTATTTATTCAACCACCAGCGCGTTACAGTGAAGACATTGATTTTGTCCAAATCAAAAGTGCGCCCATTGGTGGAACAATAGATGCCGTGAGACAGGCGCTTGATCCTTGGTTAGGTGAGCCTAAACGCAAACTCACCGATCGCAGTGCAAAATTAATTTATCGTTACACTGCAATTGATAATGTCGTTGCAAAATTAAAAATTGAAATCAACACAACAGAACATTTTCATGTTTTGCCGTTAACAAAACATTCTTTTAAAATGAAATCAGAATGGTTTGAAGGAGAGTCCACTATTTTGTGTTATCACCTTGATGAATTGATGGGTACAAAATTGCGTGCACTCTATCAAAGAAGAAAGGGCCGTGATTTATTTGACTTGTGGTTTGTATTAAAAGAAAAATTGATTGATGTAAAAAATGTTGTTTCTATTTTTGAAAAATACGCTGAGTACAACAATGAGCCTGTTACACGTGCATTATTTGAAAAAAACTTGCATCTCAAAAAAACGAATCAAGATTTTCAGTCTGATATGTCTGCATTATTACCTGCTGACTCAACATGGGATTTTGAATCAGCATTAAAAATGGTTGAGGATGCTTTTATTCCAAAGCTAACTGGTGCTGCATGGAAAAGAGAATAAAATTTTGTTTTAAATTGTATGTAGGGATTTTGTAACGTACTCAAATAGTTTTAGCCATGTTTCAAGCCGTTTTTGACCGTTTTTCAACCAAATGCGCATCGCAGTGTGTTGATTTATATGTTAAGTTAATTCGACCTAGAGGCTTCGTAATCAGTAGGTCGTCCGTTCGATTCGGATCATCGGCAGAGACTGATTAAAATAATTTAAAATCAACTTGAACTGACAGTAAAGCGCATAGCTGCAAAATGGGTAACTGTCAGATTAGGTCGGAGCTTTCACACTTTACATTCCCTTTTAAATATTTTTATCAAGACTATGGTACGGTCCATAAACCGCCTTAATCACAGGATTTGGTGTATTGCTTGTCAACACAATAATCCAAAATTCTTTTCCGCCAGGTATTACACGCACTACAACGTGGCCCATGGTATTTTTGTAATACTGTTCTATGGGCCCTTGGTTTTTCGCTCCGAATGAAGGCAAAGAAAGATCGTTCAATTTAAAATACTGTAGCGCAAACAAATCTCTCACGTAATTATAATTGAGCATGCTAGTTGTTCTTAGTAACATATCAAAAGTTGTTTGCGTCACAGCCCAATTTTGTTGAATCCAAATCAGTGGCCTCAATGTTTTTACAAAAATATTACTTTGCGCATCATCAAATCCATGATGATCCATTGTTGCAACATCTACGGTGCCGATCACAGGTGCTGCTACCGCTTCCGCAGAAGTACTGACATCATTCCCAGATAATTCACGTCCTGTCATATCGCCACCGGTAAAATAACGAAATGGGCCGTAATCAATACGAAAACCATTAGATAAATCATTTTCAGGTTCGGCATTGCCCGTCAAATCATTTTCTGCACGAGGAAAGAAATAATACGTTTTAAGTCCTTTTCCGGTCCAAACATATCCATCTCCAATAATATTTTGCACTTCAAAATCATGGCGTGGATGATAGATCAAATGAATTTGCTTATTGCTTCCCACAGTAAATTTTTCAGCATTCAAATGTTTTTGTTTCACCTGATATTCAACGAATCGTTTATAATTTTGCATTGTTAGCGCAGTTAATCGTCGATAATTATTTTTAGAATTTACGTATTGATCTACATTGCCGGGAAAATCGCCGTGATGATTGTAATCCGGATAACTGCGATCAATCAGTGTTTGAATATGAATTTCTTTTTCTAATCCCGCAACACCAATTAATTTATAATTCCCATTTGAATCGGTTGGGCGACTTGGATTCCATTCACCCACGTGATCAAAATGGTAATGTGAAATCACAACGTAATTTAATATAGTTGGATGTGGGGAATATATTTTTATGAAATGCGCAACCCATTCATACGGTGTTTTGCTGTTATTAGGCAACACAGAGGAATATTGGACAAGTTCAGCATTTTTTATATCTTTATTTTTTGGCACCATATCGCCTAAGTCATACAACAAAGTGGTGCCATCTGGAAAAATCATAAAAGTTGAGTTCCCCGCGCCCTCGTGAATATGATAAATATCTAATTCGCCTGCTTGCCATCGCGGTAATGGTTTACCAATCACAAATGCGGTGTTCGATGCAAATATATTTTGGATAAATAAAAATGCGGAGAACACGATTAGTTTTTTCATTTTTATGATCCTAACTTTTAACCACATGACTATCATGTGGTTTACGTTTTGTAATTCATAATTTAACTTTTCTGATTTGCAATACCAATAAGTATGGGGTCAGGGTATTCATTATACATTTTTACGAATATCCTTTATCGCTTAAATATACATATCACCAAAATTTAGCACTATTTACCGGTATTGTTAACTAAAATTTAGTGAAGTATTTGTAGAAATTTAGATCAGCTCATGGTAGCCTTTCAACCTTTAAGAATTTGTTAACAGGGAGTTGTACAGAATCGTGGAGGTGTACGTGCGACTCTCTGATATTAGAAAAAATGCGCCACAAGTGTGGCACACCTCGAAACAATTTATTTCATATCCTGAATTGATGCAGGCGCTCGACCCTGAAAGCGTTGCGGTATCAACGAGCCAATTTTGGGACACTCGCACCCAGCTCGCTGCAACAACGCACAATCTTACTCAATTAAAAAACCTCTATTTTTCCGCATAAAATGATTGTTCGGTATTGTAGTTTATTGCTATTATCCGTTTTCGTATGTTTCGTAATCAGTAGGTCGTCCGTTCGATTCGGATCATCGGCAGAGACTGATTAAAATAATTTAAAATCAACTTGAATTGACAGTAAAGCGCATAGCTGCAAAATGGGTAACTGTCAGATTAGATCGTAACTAATGCAGATTAATAGAATTTACGGAAAAATTGTTGCTTAACCCCATACCACTCAACTTATCAAAACCGAAAGTTCGCATCTTGAGGTCTGAGAGGTCTGAGAGGTATATACATCAAGAGGTTTTGTGCTATAATTTCGCTACCTCCCCTACCGTTTCGTCGGTAGGGTACAAGGCTCTTTCGGGAGCCTTTGTTTTTTGTATGGATTTAGTTTCGTGAGTAATACCCCTAACAAAAAGTCTAGAGCGATCATTTATATCGACGGTTTTAATTTATATTTTGGCGCGTTGAAAAAGACTGAATATAAGTGGCTGAATTTAGAAAAATTATTTCAAAACTTGTTGGGTGAACATCATCATATTACAGAGATTAAATATTTCACCGCGCGCATATCACCACGCCCAGGCAATCCTCATTCACCAGATAGACAAAAAGCTTATTTAAAAGCGTTAGAACATTACTGTCGAACAGTCAAAATTTATTACGGTCATTTTTTATCGCACAAAATAAAAGTAAAAGTCGATAATCCGCCAAAAGGTTGCCCGAGTTATGTGACCGCTGTCGATACAAAAGAAAAAGGTTCTGATGTAAATCTTGCACTACATATTTTAAATGACGCATGGCACGATCGCTACGATTACGCGATTTTAGTTTCAAACGATAGCGATATTGCTGGCGCATTGAAATTTGCGAAAGAAGAACACAACAAAAAAATTGGTTTGATTACTCCGGGGCATCGCCATCCGAGCCAAACATTAATGCAGTACAAAGATTTTATGAAAATAATACGTCCATCTGTTCTTGCAGACTCGCAATTACCAAATCATATTTCGGGCACGAATATTTCAAAACCTGCGAGCTGGTAATAAAATCTGACGCACTGCGTCGGAAATTCACATAGCCAAAAATGGGACACTCGCCCCCAACTCACCACAACAACATACAAAACACCACAATCACCTAAACCCCATTTTTACAGCATATAATCATTGTCACTTATTGTGATTTATTGCTATTATTCGCTTTCATATGTTTCGTAATCAGTAGGTCGTCCATTCGATTCGGATCATCGGCAGAGATATAATTGATAGTATGCTGATAAATTATCACGCGACGCAATTAAAATTAAGTTCGTTTTAATTTTAGAATAGCAAGATGTGGATCATCGTGTTGTTTTTCTATCATTAATTTTCGTATACGATCAAAATGGTTGTAGCCTGCAATAAAGATCCCATGCGGATTATTTCTGATGGAACGCCATAGCGACTTGTCCCGATATTTTTCATCCATAATCATATTAAAATAATGTATGCATTGAATCAGTATTTCGGCATCATTATGTTTTGCGCACTCCGAGTAAGGTGTTTCGTTACGTATCATTTGAAAAAGCAGTGAAAATAAATTACTAAAAATAGATCGGGCACGCTGATTTCCCTCTGCATCAACTACCATAAAGTTTTTTTGATGATTTTGTTCATAATAAAGGATCATTTTTTTTAAAACGTAATCCTGTAGTGCTTTTGATGTGTTTGGACCGAATGGTGTATAACCAGATAATGAAAAGGTATCGCGTAAATTTGTATGAGTCTGTAGCGTTTGCTTTAAAAGCAAATAATTGTTGTAATCAGATGTTGGATACTTGAGAAAATATTGTTGTGTGCGAAGTGAGAAAGTGTTTTTGTAATATTCTTCAAAATCGAGATCAGTTTTGACAAGTGCTGTTGCATCATCCCATGATTTGCAGACAAATCCCAAGTTAACGTATTTTTCATAATGATCTGGCGAACGCTCTGGCGTGCTTTCTAAATAGGCGATTGCTTGCATATGATTAAAAAAAGTGTTTGCCAATGCCACAATACAAGACCAACTAATTTGTTTCATATCGTGTTGTTCTGGTATTAAAAATTTGGTTGCTGTTTGAAGATCACCATATGTCAGATTAAAATGATCAGAACAATCTGCTGGCAATTGTGTTAATTTCCCTTCCGTGGTGCGCCATAAAAAACTATACAGAACGAGTGAAAAAAATAACGATGTCGCAATGGAGTGACATAATTCAAAAATATTTTTTGGCGTGAAACGCATTATATTCCCCGATCATTTCTCAATATTATTTTTCTTGGTTCATATGGTAAGAAGCACTCTTTTGATGGGAAATGCATCATACTGAGATCGCCGAAATTGTTCAATAAGTGTTCAATATAGATACTGTGCTTTAATGCGCTGTTAAGAAAATTATTCTATTGACATCCGACTACTGGTGAAGTAACCTTCGCATGTTTTGTTTAATTAATAACCAATCGCACAAAATGCGGGAGTTTTTACTATGACACTTAAGACATTATTAAAAGTAACAGTCGCTACAACATTATGTGTTGCATCCATTGCAACATTTGCTGCAACAGCAACACCTGGTTATCGTATTTTCAACCAAAGCAGCGGGATGAGCGCAGCAACTTACACCACAACCAATAATCCAACTGGTGATTGCACTGGCGTGACATTCCCAACACCAATAGACAGCAACGATAATGGCACATTAACTATCACTTCATTTACACCTGGTTCAATTTGTTCAACACAATACAAATCATCTTATACTGGTGGTACTTGCTTAGTGACTATTTCGTATGGAGTCAGTGGTGCTATAACAATGTACGCAACACCATTGAGCGCTGCTTGCTCAGCAATCAATGGTAATACAGCGGTTGTGTTGTATTAATTCAAAAAATATTAGGATCACACTTTTCTTAATCATTGTGTGATCCATTTTTATCAACTTATTTCGCAGAAGAAATGGGTATGCAAAATCAACAAACTGTATCGCTAGCACAAGTGCAGCATCAATTGGCTTTAGCGGGTCATAATCTTACCCAGATTTTTTCAGATTTATTATTTATTGGATTGGTCATTGGTATTTTTGCTTGTTTGATTTTATTTAGATGTTCTCTATATAAAACCATGCATCTCGTTCCAAAAGAAAAACGCATTTTTCCAAATTGGTTTATTTGGATGGGATTGATTCCCTTGATCAACATCATTTTCGATTCTATGATGTTACCGTTTGGCATTCCGCATGGTCTGCGCGACACTGTGCCCAACAACATCAAAGCTGTGCGCACTACAAGAACACTGAAAATCTTGGGATTATGCATGATGCTCATTGGGATATTTGATAGCATTATTATCGTTATGAATCCACAGTTTTTATCACCGATGCAAAACGTAGTTCTCACTATCATTTGCATTGTTCTCGTTATTATTTATTGGTGCAAAACAGTTTCATTCAGAAAAAAATATTTATCACAATCTATAAGTTAATCAATTAGCGTCATGATGATTTTAAAAATATTTTGCTGCGCCATCAATATTTTTATCGCATGGCGCAACAAAATTTATGAAATTATAATATTGACACCCTGGTACAACGAATCAAAACATTTGGCGTGATGTGTTTTCCGCTGGCGCTTTGAATCCACACGTCGATATTTTTACCATTATATTTTCCACGCACAAAATAATGTTGTCCGGGTTGCAATGTGGCGTGGAGCTGACCTTGCCCAACATATTGACCACCTAAAAGACCGTTCATGTAGCGTACAGAAATACCAAAAGTATGTGGTTGGTTAGGAGTCACAGGCGCGTTAGCTGTGCCATTCCAAAATGTTCCTGCAGACTCGTAACCTTGGTGATCGATTGTGGATACATAAGTGTGTATCCAATCACCATACGCAAATAATTTTCTTGCGCCACTAATTGTGGTGCCTTGGCTTTGCGCTTGTGTTACTGAATAGTTGGATGCGCAACTTGCAAGAAACAAACAAAACAATATCACAGAAAACTTAATATAATTTTTCACAACGTGCTCCTTATGCTAATAAAAATTTATTTTGATAATTGATCGTCACAACGCCCTTTCCCACTCCAAAAATTATTATTATAACTACGTGTGATGTAATGCACATTTTGATGTGATGTCACATTGCGCACTCTTAACGAACAATAGTCACCACTGCCTTTAGGTGCGTAAGTGATTTTGTAGATATTATTTGGCTGTGGTGTAAACGAAAATACAGTCAAAGTACAGGTGGCATACTCGTTGTTCTCACTTACTTGCACAGTCACTAATTTGTCAGCTGGAATAACAGTGTATCCACCAGCGCCACCCAAAAGCGGGGTAGAATGTGTGCGCTTAAGGTCGGTACACAGTTTTGCATTTTGAAATAAGAAAACAGAATTATTATTTTCTAATTTCGCTGTGGGACCCGCATTTTTTATTTGATAAACTGGGGCGCAACCTGATAATAAAATTACTGAAAGCAAAAGTGCAGATGTTGTGAATGATATCCATTGCATCTCGAAAACTCCTTGTAATAAATATAAAGCTATTTTAATTTTAACAAGTATTGATCAAACTTGGTATGTTACCTAACATTGAAAATCAATGCATTACATTTAAATTTCGCGACAGCGACTAACAGGAAGATGCAAAAAGCAGTAGTGCGATATAGTGAGTTTTGATATGCTTTACTTAACAACACCCGCCACGCCTCTTAACAATGTGCACTCCGACGGGTTTTTTTGCGCATACCGGGTTTTTGAAAATTGCACCGCTCCCTTACGGTCGCGGCTCCGATTGTGGGATCGGAGCCAATGCGCGCAAGCGAGCGGGTTTTTTCTTTGCGCGCGTAAGCAAGCGATATAAATGAGCAAGGAGCCGCGCGCGTAAGCAAGCGATATTTTCTTTAGCCGATGTAGCTCAGTTGGTAGAGCAACTGATTCATAATCAGTAGGTCGCCTGTTCGATTCGGATCATCGGCAGAGATTGATTAAAATAATTTAAAATCAACTTGAACTGACAGTAAAGCGCATAGCTGCAAAATGGGTAACTGTCAGATCAAGTCGGAACTTTTACATAGAATTCCGATCGTTTGAGATCGGACGAATTATACTGCGTACGCTAACGCAATTATATCCGTGTTTTTTGTTATTTATATTACGACACCATATTTTTTTTCAAAAATTGAATTGTGTTGTCGCTCAGTGATTTGAGTGCGTTAGAGCCGCGAGTGATTTTGGCGATACTGACGTGATATTTTAGAGCGATGTCGCGCTGGGTTAATTTTTCTTTTAATAATTCTTGAATGATGGTGTAACGATCGGCAATATCATTTTTTTCTTCGATCGTTAAAAAACAATCGAGGAGTTGGGATAATTCAGTTTGATTTTTTGCTTTAAGGCAGAGGGATAGGAATTTGTGCCAGTGGGGTTTCATATTTTCCCGCTCCCTTACGGTCGCGGCTCCTTGCTTATTGATGCGTGTGCTTCCGTAAATATTAATAACAATTTTTCAATAAATCCGTCATTGATAAAGATTTTTTTTCAGCATCTTTGACATCGAAAATAATTTTTCCATCGTGAATCGCGATCAATCGCGTGCCGTATTGTAGCGCATAATTAAGTTCGTGTGTTGTCATAAGACAAGTCAGTTTATTTTTTTGCACCACGTCATGCGTAAATTCCATCACTTGATCTGATTTTTTCGGATCGAGTGCGCTCGTGTGTTCATCCAACAGCAACACATCCGGTTGATGACGTAGATACAATGCAAACGCCAACATTTGCTGCTCCCCACCTGATAAATTTTTCACGCGAGTTTTTAGGAGAGTGCCTAATTTTGGATTGAAGCGAGATAAATATTCTGGTAATTGCGCGACAAATGTCTTTTGGAAAAATGGTTTTCGCGTCACTTGAAGATAAGTGGATTCGATGAGTATCGCATTTTCTAAAATCGTCAAATCTAAAAATATACTTTCCGAAATGAATTGCGTTAGGGTGACGGCGCAGCTTCGAATTTCAGCGGATGTGTATTGCTCGATGGGTTTTTGTTTGAAAAAAATATCACCATTTGTGTGACGATACGTTTGATTAATTAATTTAATGAGTGTGCTTTTTCCAGAACCGTTACCGCCCAAAATCACAACGAATTCGTGTGCATCAACGGATAAATTCAGATGATCGATAATTTTTCTGTCGCCGATAGAAAATCCCACTTGCTTAAACTCAATCAGCGGTGGCATACAATTCTCCACGTTGTTTGGTGTAATGTGCTGTCGATAAAAATGCAACCAGTACTAATCCTAATACTAATCTCAAATAAATGGGATCAACGCCGAGCATCAGCAATCCGTTAACGATGAGATAATAAATAAATGCGCCAAGCAAACAGCCGAACAATCCTATTGCAGCGCTAAAACGATTGTGTCTCGAAAATAAAACGCTAGCAATTTTCTTTCCGATCACCACAGCGCCGATGGCGGTGAGCGCCATGCCCAACCCCATGTGAATATCGGCGTATCCACTGAGTTGCGCTGTCATCACACCGCACAACGCAGACAACATATTACTGATCGCTAATCCCAATCCTAAATAAATCGCTGGTTTTTTTCCAAGTTTTCGCAAGAGATGCGGATTGCTGCCAAAAGCGCGCAATAGCAACCCAGTTTTGCTGTGTAAAAATAAAAATAATAAAAAGGCGAGTAGCAACGCAAACAAAATTAAAAAAATGGTGAGGATGGTTGGCGCGTTGTTTTGCAGGTATTGTAGAAAAATAGTGTTGTTGAGCAAACTGATATTGGGCTGACCCATTACACCAAAATTAACACTATACAACATAAAAACCGCGAGAATGCCGGCGATCAGTGAATTTATTTTTGCAACGCGCTGCATGAGTGCGACGGCAATGCCAACGAGTGCGCCGCCGAGTAATGCACCAATAACACTTTCGATTTGAGTAAAATGACTTGTGATTAATTTTGCAAAAATAGCAGCGCCTAAAACAAATGTGCCTTCGACGGTTAAGTCGGTAATCATTAAAATTTCATAACTTAAATAAACGCCGAATGCGAGGGGGAGAAAGATCAGCGTTTGTTGTAGGGTGTTAATGAATAACATGTGTGTTTCTTATTTGTGTTTGTTTCATTAAGATGATTTGCTTCGCAAATCCCGCTTGCTAACGCGCGCGGCTCCTTGCCATTTTATGCGCGTGCTTCTGTGGTTTTATTTATATTTACATCATATTTATTTTATAATGATGCAATTTTGCCGCTTGTTTTATTTTTTCTACAGACAATCCTTGTTCGGTTGCAGCAGATGAATTTAAAAATACGTACGGTGTTTTCATCATATAAATAGGAATATCGCGCGCCGGTTTTCCATTCAATACTTGCAAGGCAATTTTAGCAGCATCGACACCGGTTTGTTTTTCAGAAATGCCCAGCGCAAATGCCGCACCATTGGCAACCGAGCCATCATCTGATGCAATCACAGGTAAATGTTTTAATTTGGCTTGTTGCAGCAATGTATTCAATCCACTCACAATCAGTTCATCTTTTAAAATAAAAATGGCTTGTGAATTTGGCGCGATATTTTTAGAAACAGTATACAAGTCGGAAAGTTGCGACACCATGAGCGGTTGTACGGCAATATTTTTTGTTTTCGCCACAGCTTCAAATTCTTTGACTTGATTGAAGATGCGACTCGATGCGCTGTAAATAATCGTGATTTTTTTAAGCGATGGAATCGCTGCGTGAATTAATTGCATGCGTTTAGCAGGGGGCACGCGACTGTTGACACCCGTGACATTCAGATTATTTGCTTTTTGTGCTTCCGATTTTACATGGTCAGCTGCAATGGCGACGATGGGTTTGTTGCGAACAACGGCGATGGCCATTTGTGCGGCATCAGTACCAATCGGCGCGACCAGTGTTACATCACTATCATTAGCGAATTCCTGCAGAATGGAGCGCTGCATACTGGCGTCACCTTCTGCATTTTTCACGGAGTAATGCACAGGGACTTTGGATTGCTGTGTCATGGTTTCTTCAAAACCATTCACGATTTGTGTCAGGGCTGGCACTGCGACGGGCAGCACAATGCCAATGGTCACAGATTTTTGGGTGGGGGCTGCCGTTGCAGACGTTCCAATGAATAACAGGCAAGCGATGCTGAGGTGTTTTAAGTATTTTTTCATGGTGTTGTCTCTGTGATTTGTAAATACTCATGTAATGGTACATGAGTACAAAGAGAATTGCAAGGTCAAAATAACGCACTTGCTCCGCTGCGCTCCCCGCGTGCTTCCGTGGTTTTTCATACGCACTTGCTCCACTGCGTTGCGCGCGTGCTTCTTATATGGACCCCGCCTGTTTCTGCAAGAAATAAATTCATTTTTAACAA
>Ga0155200_101_pt1 | contig 102263 bp, 94 predicted proteins | sample RifCSPhighO2_02_FD_106168 | JGI IMG/M metagenome (GOLD analysis project Ga0155200, IMG submission 106168) | Gammaproteobacteria bacterium RIFCSPHIGHO2_02_FULL_42_43
GTGGCTTGATATGTCGTATTGGGCTGTAATCCTGTGATGGAAGCAGTGTTATTATTTGCGTTAATTGTAATGTTTTTGCTTGATAGTGTAGTTCCGCCGCTATTGCTTGTTACTTGAATTGTGGGAGAAGTCACATTTCCTTGCCAAGCCAGTGTAGCGTTATTTTCTGTCACGTTTGACTGAGTTAACACGATGTTTTGGGCAGTGGTGAATTGTGCTGGTTTTGAAATAACGGGTGAATTCTTCGCATATTGATCAGATGCAGTCACGGTAAACGTATAAGTCGTAGTTGGCTGTAATCCTGTTACGGTAAGACTGTTATTTCCTGCGGAGACTGAAAAGGGGCTGCCTGAAATAGCCACACCATTACTTGTCTTGATTTGAATCGCTGACGAAATATTTTTCGCATAATCTCCATCGGGAAGATTCCATGTGAGCGTTGCGCTATTGCTTGATGCGCTCGCTGCAATTAATCCGCTAGGCCGAGTCAAGGTTGCTTTCTTAGTTTTAAATTTCTTACTGGCGCTCGGCGTATTGCTCGCGTTTGTGTTGGTCGCTTGCACAGTGACCGTATAACGCGTGCCCGGCTCTAATTGCGCAAGCTCAGCACTGGAGGTGTTACTTCCGACGGTTAAACTTTTCACTTTTTCACCGTTGCTGTTAGGCGAAATAGAAACATTGTAATTAATGTTGCCAGCTCCGGTGGAATTTTCCCAAGTTGCCACAGCGCTGTGATGATGGCGATGTGTGATTGTTAACTGGCTGAGTGGCGTTAAAGTTGCTTTTGGTGTCGTAAATGATTGCTCCACAGACAATGGCGAATTGCTCGCGCGCGCATCTGTCGCTGTTACAGTAAGCGTGTATGGAGTGTTTGGCTGTAAATTATTTAAAGTGACAGATTGCTCATTGTTTGCTGATGCATTCAGTGCAGATTGCAGTACTGATTGCTCATTGTTTGCTGCTGTATTCAGTGTCGCTGTTTCACCGTTGGTAGTTGGGGAAATTGAAACGCTGTATGTCACATGACTCGTGGTATCGCCAATTGTTGTTGCATCCGTGTCCCAGCTTGCGGTTGCCGTTCCAGCGCCTGCTGCTGAATAAGTTGCACTACTCACACTGATTGCACTTGCTGACAAAGTCAGTGTTGTTTGTTTGGTGCTAAATGTGTTTGTGCCACTGACTGATTGTTCCGCATTATTATCTTGCGCAGTCACAGTGACTGTATATGCCGTATCGATTTTTAAATTCGTTATTGTTGAGCTTACTGTCGTACCGGTAACTATAGGGGAAGTGATGTCGCTAGCAGGAAGAACAGCATCATCCGCGGACACCACCTGAACTGAATACGTAGCACCACTCACTGCATTCTCTTCTGCGGTTGTATTTGTCACTGCATTCCAATTAATGACAGCGCTTGTGTCAGTGAGAGTTTCTGCAGGAACAGATAGTCCAGTCAATGCGCTCAAGCTTTGTTCTGGCGCGGTAAATGAAACAGCGTTCAGCGCAACCGGGCTATTTTTTGCAGCGGCATCTGTTGCTGTCAACGTCACCTGATATTGCTGCTCGGGTACTAGATTCAAAAACGTTGCTGTTTGCGCTTGCTGATTCACTTGCACAGTTTCACCATTCTGGTTCGGTGAAATCGTCGCGTTATAAGTAATATTGTTTGAGTAATCGCCCTTCAGAGACCAAGCCACGATCCCTTTGCTGTATGACGGTTGACGAGACACTGCTAATGTCGTTTTTGGTGTGGGAAATGTTACCGTCACCGATGGAGAATTGATGCTACTTTTATCTATTGCTGTAATTTTAAATTGATACGGTGTATTTGGTCGCGCATTGGAAATAATGGATGACACACCAGAAGCATTGAGTAATGGTGCACTAGCAGTTGCTGTAGTTCCAGTGGGTGAAAGAATAGAAACGTTATACTGAATGCGATTTGACTTATCGCCCGTCACTGGTTTCCAAGTTAAAACTGCATTTTTGTATGATTGACTCCTAAACGAAACGCTATTCTTAGCAATCGCAGAAAGTAATATTTTAGTGCGAAACTTAAGTGATAACGACGGTCTATTTCCAGCGTTTTTATCTACTGCGGTCACAGTTGCAAAGTGTAGCGCGCCGGGGATTAATCCAGTAATCGTTGCGCTGGTATTCGTAACTGTTTGAGTTGATAAAACGCCCTTGGCTGATCTTACTACGAGAGAATAAGTGATTGGGGTCAAATCATCTCCACTTACCGCAGGCCAAGAAAGAGTGGCTTTATGTTCTGTTGCACTCACCTTCAATTGAGCGGGTTGCGCAAATTGAATCTGTGCTGGCGGTGTGCGAAACGTCGCTGTACCGGAAGGAATAATGACTCGATCGTCCGTAGCACTCACAGTAACCGTGTATTTAGTGTTGGGACTCAAACCAGAGACGATCGCGACAGTGTGTTTCGTGCCCTGCAGCATTGAATTGAAATTTTCCGTGTTGAGCGTAACCTGCGGTGTTATGGTCACAAAATAAGTTGGGTTTGGTTGGTATTGAGCAAATGGCCCTGATGCAGGAATTGCAGCAGGCGCTTCCCAACTTAACACCGCAGATTCAGAAGTGGCTGTTGAATAAGAATAATTTGCTGGAAGCCTAAAAACACTGGGCGCGCCATCAAGCCCTTGGGGAGAAAATTGAATACCTGCTGTTTGCAGCTTACCACCCGTAGAGAAAGTCAATGTGGTCGGATTGCAATTATTCGATAAATTAGTATAGTTGGTATTGACGGCTTGTTGATTGCCGGTTACAACGCCTTCTTGATCGCTGTATACTTGCAACGCGGGGACGTTTACATAATAAGTTGCATTGTATTGCAAAGCACCGGTTAGGCCTACTGGTGTTATGTACGATGTTGAACAAAATGTGTAACCCCCTGGATTTTTTGCTTCTGCTAGCGATTTCCCTAATAGTGGTGGTTGCGGACCGCTTTTACCGCCGGAGCCTTCTTGCACTGCAAGACTTCCGGGATTCCCTGTTAACATCCACCCCCGCGGCACGAAATTCCACCCCAGTGGATTTGAGCTCCCTCCCGGAGGGGGTTGCGCAGGATCAGGAGTAGGGGTAAGAGGGAGGCAATCCGGCTGATTAGCGGGATCCGCCGACGCAAATCCAAGGGTGACTACGCCCGCTTGATTTAAATAAACGGCCGGCAGCGGGCATTTTCCATATAGGCCATCAGCATGCCCCGACACCGTGATACAACAACCAACGATACTGGTTAATATGCGAAATAAGTTACTATTTTTCATCATACATCCAGAAATTCAATGCTAACGTAGTAGTGTAACAGGTATTATTTGAATAGCGCAATTGATGCACCGCTTAACTACAAACATCGAACCAGATTCCCACCTTCTTTTCTCGCCACATCCAATGCTTGTTTTGCTTTTGCAATCAGCTGATCCGTGTTCATCGTTTCTTTGGTATTTTCTGAAATTCCCGCAACACCAAAAGAAAGTGTGACGTGATGATTGAGTTTCGCGAGACCTTGTCGCAAATATTCCGCAACTCTCGCACCTTTGTCCATGCCATTGTGAGACAGTAAAATAATAAACGCATCATTTTCAAATCGTGCAAACGAATCCGTTTTTCTGCGCAGATACGTTTTTAATTCGATAGCGACTTGTCTCAGGCATTCATCTGCACGTTGCGTGCCATTTTTTTCAGCGTAGGCACTGAAATTATCGATGTCTGCGATGATGATGGACAAGGGATAATGATAACGTAAAGCACCTTCCAATTCTTTTTGTAAAATGGTTAAAAAAGTGGGGCGCGTCAAAGCACCCGTGAGTGGATCATGTTGCGTTTGCGCCGACAATAATTTTTGTACTTCAAGATACGGTGTAATATCACGACCAATGAAATATAAATGCTGACTGCCTACATCAAAGTAACCCTTCCAATCGATATATCTCGATAAATTATTTTTGGTTTCCACTTCCGCTTCAAATGCGAGCGAATGCACACCGCGTTCCAATTTGGAAAACGCGCGATGCAAATTTTCTTTCCCAACTGTTGATGGAATAAAACTATCCATGGGTTGACCCAGCATGTCAGCTGGTTTCAATCCCAAAATACTTTCAAAAGCAGCATTGGCATACAAAATGGAATGATCGGTTGCGCTGACAGCACAACACAAATCAATTGGCAGGTCACAAAACTGTGTTTTCTGACCTTTAAAAGCATCCTTGATCATATCCTGCTCCTCAATGGGTTCACCCTCTGACGAGTATAGCGAATATTTTGATTCCGCCTAATGAAATCATTCTATCTCATTGATATAATGAATATCCTTCACATATCGGCTTGAATTCCTTGTTAATCAAGCCCATATGGTGTTCAATAGGGCGCTTTTTGAATTGAAAAGCGAGAGTGGCGGAACTGGTAGACGCGCTGGATTTAGGTTCCAGTGGGGTAACCCGTGAGAGTTCGAGTCTCTCCTCTCGTAGAACAATATAATCCGGGGTGTTTCAGTTATGTCAGTCAAAATCACATCAGCGTCTGGGCTTTTAAAACAGTTGGAAATTACCGTTCCTGCCGATGAGCTTGTTAAAGCGTATCAAAAGAAAATCACGCAGTTTTCAAGTAAAGCGGTGATCAAAGGATTTCGGCCGGGAAAAATTCCCGCCGCCGTTGCTGAAAAAAAATTTGGGCAAGGATTGTTGTATGAAACCGCTTCCGAATTGATGGACACCGCTTTGCAAAACGCCATTCGTGATCATCAATTAAAAGTAGCAGGAAGACCAACGGTAGATGCTGATGTTCAGTCTATTAAAAAAGACGCAGATTTTACTTTCAAAGCCACGGTCGAAGTGTTTCCTGAATTTACGCTGAAAGATTTAACTGATGTTTCGCTGGAATCATTGTCGGGTGAAGTTACTGACGATGACGTGACAAATAGGTTGGTGCAATTACGCACGCAACACTCGGAGTGGATTCCTGTTTCACGCACAGCAAAACTGGGCGATCGATTGAATATTGATTTTGATGGCGAGATGGATGGAAAACCATTGGAAAAAGGCAGCGCAAAACATCAAAAATTAATTTTGGGTTCGAAGAATATGATTGCAGGTTTTGAAGATGGCTTGATTGGCGTGAAAAAAGATGACAAATTGACATTGTTTCTGACATTTCCAAAAGATTATCACGTCGATAATTTGCGCGATAAACCTGTTCAATTTGCAATCGTGGTACATGAAGTCGAAGAACCCAAGTTACCAGCATTAGATGACGCATTCGCGAAAAAAGCAGGTGTTGAAGGCGGGGTTGATGCATTGAAAACAAAAATAAAAGAAAGAATGCAGCAAGAATTAAATGACGCAGCGAAAGCATTACTGAAAAAAGAGGTGTTGGAACAATTGCAAACGCTGAACACCATCGAAGTACCGCCCGCATTAATCGAAACCGAAATTCAGCATCTGCAGCGCATGACGCGTCAACAATTTCGTCAATTCAATCCTTCTATGAAAGAAGCGGACATCAATAAACTTCCGCTGACGCGAGAACCTTTCGAGGCGGAAGCAAAAAAACGCGTGCTGCTCGGATTGCTCTTGGCTGAAGTGGTGCGACACAACAACATCAAGGCCGATCAAAATCGCGTACGTGAACGCTTAGAAAATATTGCCGCGCAATATGGCGACGTGTCGCAGGTATTACCGATATTACTCAAAAATAAATCGATGATTTCAGAAGTCGAAGCATTTATTTTGGAAGAGCAGGCGGTAGATATACTCTTAAGTAAAGCACGTGTGTCCGAATCGAAAAAAAGTTATGATGCGATAATGAATGCTGAAAAAGCGTCTCAATCAGATAAAAAATAGGGGATGTGGCAATGAGTGAATGGAGTAATAATCTGGTTCCGATGGTGATCGAGCAAACTAGTCGAGGCGAACGCGCGTATGACATTTACTCGCGACTGCTCAAAGATCGCGTGGTGTTTTTAGTTGGTCCATTAGATGAACACTCCGCTAATTTAATTATCGCGCAATTGTTGTTTTTAGAATCGGAAAATCCAGACAAAGATATTTCGCTTTATATCAATTCACCAGGCGGTGTTGTCACGGCAGGAATGGCAATTTACGATACCATGCAATTCATCAAGCCCGATGTGCGCACATTATGTATCGGCCAAGCGGCGAGCATGGCGGCATTGTTGTTAGCCTCGGGTATGAAAGGCAAACGCCATTGTTTGCCAAATTCCACGGTCATGATTCATCAAGTCTTGGGCGGCTATCAAGGTCAAGGCACTGATATTCAGATTCACGCCAAAGAAACACAACGCGTGAGTGACATGTTGACGCATATTTTGGCGAAACATACGGAGCAGTCCCTTGAAGTTATTAACCGAGATACAAATAGGGATAACTTTATGTCTCCTGCAGAAGCCAAGGCGTATGGCCTAATCGACTCGATTTTCACCGAACGCGGTAAAACAGAAGGGTAAAAGTTGGTACAATAGATAAAGAGGCAGTTGATGACAACAACAAAAAATAGCGGAAGAGATAAACCACTGCATTGTTCTTTTTGCGGCAAGAGTCAATTTGAAGTGAAAAAACTTATCGCGGGCCCTTCGGTTTATGTGTGCAATGAATGCGTCAAGCTTTGCAACGATATCATTCACGAAGAAGAACGCGCGGACAAAACACCGTCGGATCAACCGAAACTTTTATCGCCGAAAGAATTGCATATGCAATTGGATCAGTATGTCATCGGCCAAGAAGAAGCGAAAAAAATATTATCTGTGGCGGTTTATAATCATTACAAACGATTGCGCAATCACGCATCGAATGACGATGTGGAACTGTCAAAAAGTAATATTTTATTAATTGGTCCCACCGGTTCCGGAAAAACATTGTTGGCACAAACATTGGCGCGTGTGTTGAACGTGCCATTTGCCATTGCCGATGCAACTACGCTGACTGAAGCGGGTTATGTCGGCGAAGACGTCGAAAACATCGTGCAAAAATTATTGCAAAAATGTAATTACGATGTAAAAAAAGCAGAGACCGGTATTATTTATATCGACGAAATTGATAAGATATCCCGCAAATCGGACAGCCCTTCGCTCACACGAGATGTGTCTGGCGAAGGCGTGCAACAAGCATTGTTGAAATTAATTGAAGGAACAGTGGCGGCAATTCCTCCGCAAGGTGGTCGCAAACATCCTCAGCAAGAATATTTGCAAGTGGATACAACCAACATTTTATTTATTTGCGGTGGTGCGTTTGCAGATTTGGATAAAATTGTGCAACAACGCACGGATGAAAGTGGCATTGGTTTTGCAGCCACCATGAAAAAGAAATCTGGCGTGCCAGATGCGGGCATTGTGAAAAAAGTGGAGACACAAGATTTAATTAAATATGGGTTGATTCCGGAATTTGTAGGTCGCCTGCCTATTATTTCCGTGCTGGATGAATTGGATGAAGACGCTTTGCTGACTGTATTGACGGAGCCCAAAAATGCGCTCACCAAACAATATCGCAAATTATTTGATTATGAAAATATTCAAATTGAATTTCGCGAAGATGCGCTGCATGAAATAGCGAGATTGGCTGTCGCCAAAAAATCTGGCGCGCGTGGCTTGCGTGCGATTTTAGAACAAGCATTACTTGAAGTGATGTATGAAATTCCATCGATTGATGGGTTGAAACAAGTGATCGTTGACAAAAATGTGATTAGCGGAAAATCCAAACCGCTTTACATTTATGAAAATGATCAACAAAAAAAAGCAGCGGAATAATCCCTAGGGATTAATAAGGATTTATATGGCTCAACCAAAAGTAGCGAAAAATCTTTTGCCACTGATTCCATTGCGCGATGTCGTTGTCTATCCGCACATGGTAATTCCATTGTTTGTTGGCCGCGCAGAATCCATTAAAGCGTTAGAAGCCGCGATGAGCAAAGACAAACAAGTGGTTTTGTTGTCGCAAAAAAACGCTTCAATTGATATTCCTGCAGAAAAAGATTTGTTTCGCGTGGGAACATTAGCCACCGTTTTGCAAATGTTGCGTTTACCGGACGGCACGGTGAAGGTATTGGTCGAAGGCGTTGCGCGCGCGAATATCACTGCGTTTGATGACACGCTCGAATTTTCTCAAGTACAAGTTGACGTGCCAGAATCTCCTGAAATACCCGTGGATTCTGAAGTGACGGTGCTTATGCGCAGTATTGTGACGCAGTTTGAGCAATTGGTGAAAGCCAATAAAAAAATTCCACCTGAATTGATTACATCCATTCGCAACATTAAAAATCCCGCGCATTTTGCAGATAGTGTTGCAGCGCACTTAACCATCAGCATCGAATCGCGACAAAAAATATTAGAAACCTTTGAAACTAAAACACGGCTGCATGTGCTGCGCGAATTGATTGCGCAAGAATTAGAATTGCTGGAAGTAGAAAAAAGCGTGCAAGGTCGCGTGAAACAGCAAGTGGAAAAAAGTCAGCGCCAATATTATTTAAGTGAAAAATTAAAAGCGATTCAGCAAGAGTTGGGCGAATTAGATGAAAATGCGCCAGCCAATGAAATGGAACAAATCGAAAAAAATATTACCAAAGCGGGCATGCCAAAAGAAGCGGAAGAAAAGGCCAAATCAGAGCTCAGTAAATTGCGTTTGATGCCGCCCATGTCTGCTGAAGCGACGGTGTCGCGTAATTATCTAGAAGCGTTGTTGCAAGTGCCTTGGAAAGCCACTTCGAAAATTAATCACAATTTGAGAGCCGCTGAAAAAATACTAGAAGCGGATCATTACGGTTTAAAAGAAGTAAAAGAACGTATTCTAGAATATTTAGCCGTGCAGCTGCGCGTGAAAAAATTAAAAGGGCCGATTTTATGTTTGGTGGGGCCGCCTGGCGTGGGTAAGACGTCACTTGGGCAATCCATTGCAAATGCAACGGGTCGAGAGTTTGCGCGTATTTCATTGGGTGGCATTCGCGATGAAGCCGAAATTCGCGGACATCGTCGCACCTATATCGGCGCCATGCCTGGCAAAATTATTCAGCGCATGATGCGCGCTAAAGTGCGCAATCCATTATTTATGTTGGATGAAGTGGATAAAATGGCCGTTGATTTTCGCGGCGATCCTGCATCTGCGTTACTTGAAGTATTGGATCCCGAACAAAACAATAAATTCAATGATCATTATTTGGAAGTGGATTATGATTTGTCTGATGTGATGTTTATTGCGACTGCCAATTCATTAAATATTCCGCCCGCATTGCTGGATCGCATGGAAGTGATTCGTTTACCCGGTTACACCGAAGATGAAAAATTAAATATCGCAACGCATTATTTGGTTCCGCGACAAATCGAACAATCGGGTTTGAAAAATAGCGAGGTACATATCTCTGAGCACGTGATACGCGAAATTATTCGCAGTTACACGCGCGAAGCTGGCGTGCGTAATTTAGAGCGTGACATCGCTAAAATTTGCCGAAAAGTCGTTCGTCAAACCGCAACGAATCGCAAAAAAGGAAAGCCAGCGCTTATTACCGTGACGGTTCGCAATTTAGAAAAATATTTGGGCGTTCAAAAATATCGTTACGGTTTGGCAGAAGAAAAAGATCAAGTGGGGCAGGTGACTGGTCTGGCGTGGACAGAAGTGGGCGGTGAATTACTGACGATAGAAGCGCAAGTCGTTTCTGGCAAAGGAAAATTGTTGCATACCGGAAGCTTGGGTGATGTTATGCAAGAATCGATTCACGCTGCATTAACGGTTGTGCGTAGTCGCGCGCCGATGTTTGGTGTTGAAAAAGATTTTTTTCAAACCAATGATTTTCACGTGCACGTTCCCGAAGGCGCGACACCCAAAGATGGCCCGAGCGCGGGTATTGGCATGTGCGTTGCGTTGGTTTCTGCAATCACACATATTCCTGTGCATGCCAACGTTGCGATGACGGGCGAGATTACGTTGCGCGGTGAAGTGCTGCCAATTGGTGGATTGAAAGAAAAATTATTAGCAGCATTGCGCGGCGGCATCAAAATTGTGCTAATTCCGCTTGAAAATAAGCGAGATTTGAAAGAAATTCCGAAACCTGTATTGGAAAGTTTGGACATTCGCCCCATTCGCTGGATTGATGAAGCGTTGGAAATTGCGCTGGAACATCAACCTATCGCATTAAGCGAGAATCCAGGAATGGATCCCAAAAAAATGCCTGTAAAAAAAGTGATTTCAAAATCCAGCAAATCTAAATCGCGGCAAACACATTAATTTTTTATAATCTGATGAATCAAATACAACAACACGCTTTAAAAAAATTAAAATCTTTACACGTCGACTCCGGCGAAGTTGCTTTGCATCAAACCAAAGGTTTTTCAGTCACCGCGCGTTTGGGCGAAGTAGAAACAGTTGAGTATCATCTGGAAAAAAATTTCAGCGTCGCCATTTATCATCAGCATCGTTGCGGAACTGCATCCACGTCTGATTTTTCCATTCACGCCATCGACGCCGCTATCGAAAAAGCATTGTCTATCGCCACATTTTCCAACCCCGATCCTTTTTCTGGGCTTGCCGATGCGAAAAAATTAGCAACCGTGATTCCGCAGTGTGATTTGATTCATCCTTGGAATATCACGCCGCCTGAAGCAATTGCGCTCGCTGTCGCTTGCGAAAAAAATGCCTTGGCGTTTGATCAACGCATCGTGAATTCCGACGGCGTCAGTGTCAACACCATTCAATCCGATATTATTTATTCAAACACGTTGGGATTTATTGGCGAATACGCTTTAACTGATCACAGCATTGCCTGCAGTTTGGTTGCCAAAGAAAAAAATAATATGCAGCGTGATGATGCTTACACCACTGCGCGCAATCCTGCTGAATTAGAATCCATTGATGTGGTGGCTCAACGTGCCGCAGAAAAAACCGTTGCGCGATTGAATGCGCGTCGATTGAAAACACAAAATTGCGCGGTGATTTTTGATGCCCCGGTTGCGAAATCTTTATTGAGCGCGTTTGTGCAAGCCATCAGCGGACCGCAATTATATCGTCAATCCACTTTTTTGTTAAACGCGATGAATACAGCGGTTTTTCCCGCTTTTATTTCTATTCAACAACAGCCGCATTTGCCTTCTGCGATGGGCAGCGCTCCATTTGATCGTGAAGGGGTTGCAACACACAATCAATATTATGTCGACAATGGAAAATTAATTCGCTACGTGTTAGATAGCTATTCGGCGCGCAAGCTCAACTTGGAAACCACGGGCAATTCGGGTGGCGTTTTTAATTTATCTATTACGTTCAATGCAACAACACGTGATGAGTTAATGCAAAACATGAAGACTGGTTTATTAGTTACTGAATTGATGGGGCATGGCACTAATATCACCACCGGCGACTATTCTCGCGGCGCTTCTGGATTCTGGATTGAGCATGGTAAAATTCAATTTCCGGTGGAAGAAATTACCATCGCCGGTAATTTGAAAGAAATATTTTCTGGTATTGTGGGTGTTGCGAATGATATCGATATCCGCAGCACCATTCGCACCGGTTCAATTTGGATTAACCGAATGACGGTGGCTGGAGAATAAATCAGCGCAGAAGCACGCGCGAAGCATAGCGGAGCAAGTGCGTACAAACGGATATTTTGGAGCAATTATGAAAATCACCAAAGCAATCACCACGAGCTTAATCGCTGTTGCGGCCATCGGCGTTTATCACGTCGTTGGCATTCAACATGCGCATGCGTCCATGTCCACAACGAAAACGGAGGATAGTGCAGCACTCTTGCAATATCTTATGTTGAGATTGCCTGCGAGCAACATTGCCTACCCCGTTTATGTTTACAAAACGACACCAACAGATCCAACGCCAAAACAAATCGCATATGTCACTGGGCCCAGCCAACAAGTTTTTTTAGGAAAATATGATGGCAGCGTTAATGCGACGTTTACTTTGTATTATCAGCAAAACGGATGGTTTCAATGTAGTTTTACATTCAGCAATCAACAAGTCAGCAACAATGATCCTGCGCACATTTGCCCCGGCATCGTTATCAACACGCCAGCAACCGGAACTGGTATTGTCAACAATGTGACACAACCAGTCACGTCGAATGCATGGCCGGTTGTGATGGGTGCGACTGCATGGAGCGCTGGCACTGCACCCGCTAATCCACAACCCACTAATTATAATCAACAACGCACGCTTACTTTTGTAAACAAAACACCATATGCTGCTATTCAAATTGGCATGGTGTGCACTGTTGCGAGTAATCCTGACAATACGGCGTGCCAAAATACCAACACACTTTTTCCCGCTAGCGGTATTGCGCAGGGAAAATCGCTGGCTTTTAACATTCCGGCGTCCGGAATTATCTCTTCCGCTTTTTATGTGTCTGCGTATCAAGTGACGAGCAGTGATGCATGGCAGCAAACAGGCGGTTATTACACGGGGCAGCAACCTTATGCCACAAAATTTGAGCCGACTTGGCAAGCAACGGCAGTGCCTGATGCCGCAACTGGTGTTCCATCGGTATTGCCAACCAATATCGATGTTTCTGCTGTTGATGGATTTAATTTTGGCGTGATTTTATATCCCGCGGATTCGACATATTGCACCTTCACTATCGGTGAAGGTTCCAATATTTTGGGTGTTGGAAAATATGGCCCGTCTAATCCGCTCGCGAAACTTGTTCCAACATCAGCGCTTTCGTTATCACAACTTTGTCAAAATAGTCAGACCAATGGTTGGGATTTAACAAAATATCCAACATCATTGGGCGATACCGGTTGCGTGAGCCCTTGCAGTTATCTCAAACTGGAATATCCAGAGCAAACAGGCTCTCAATATCCAACGATTGTGAACCAATATTGTTGCTTGGGGCAATATGGAGCGAGCGCCACAGATTGTTATGGTCCAGGCTTAGGAAGTTCTTCCAATTACGTAACACAATTAACGCAAAATGCGACTCACGTTTACACTTTTGCGTATGGTGATGCGGATGGTGATTATGCCTGCGATGGTATGTCAAATTTCGTTATCGAAATTTATTCAGCGCCGTCACAATAGCCGGTTATGCCCGTTCACTTTCTTTGTCTTTTACATCTAATCAGAAATTACAATGCACACGACAAAAAAATTACCGCGTCATTCCGGAAATTTTTGTACTCAAAAATTATCCGGAATCCAGTGTTTTTCTCCTAGATCCCGGATAATTGCTAGCGCAATTTCCGGGATGACGAGTGCTTTTTCATACCTCTGGATTTATCAAGACGTGAAAATCGCATCACATGCGCCTTAACCGCAACGCATTTGAAATAACAGAAACCGAACTTAAGCTCATGGCAAGCGCGCCTATCATGGGGCTCAGTAATGAACCGGTCCAAGGGTATAAAACACCAGCCGCAATTGGAATGCATAATACGTTGTAAGCAAATGCTAAAAATAAATTTTGACGAATATTGCGCATTACTTTTTTGCTGAGTTGTAGTGCATGCACAATGCCCGTGAGATCGCCTTTTACCAGGGTAATTCCAGCGCTTTTCATCGCAACATCCGTGCCATTTCCCATTGCGATACCCACATCAGCTTCTGCCAGAGCGGATGCATCATTAATGCCATCGCCTGCCATCGCAACAATATTTCCTTCTTGTTTCAAACGTTTTATGATTGCATTTTTTTCTTGCGGTAAAACACCAGCGATGATGGAATCAATTTCAAGTGATTTTGCAACCGCTTCAGCAGTGATACGATTATCTCCCGTGACCATCACAATTCGAATACCCGCGCTGCGTAATTTTTTTAAAGCGGTTGGTGTTGTTGTTTTCACGGGATCAGCAACACTGATTAAACCCGCAATGTTGCCATCAACAACGACAAACATCACTGTGCCACCTTCGTGTTGCAATGCTTCTGCTGTGTTTTCAAAAAAACCAGCTTGCATATCCAATGATTTCAGTAATGCAATGTTACCCAATGAAACTTTTTTATTATTAATTTTTCCGCTCACCCCTTTTCCAGTGATAGCAGAAAAATCAGCTGGGCTAATAAAATGAATATGGCGTTCTTTTGCCGCAGAAACAATTGCCGCGGCTAATGGATGTTCACTGTTATTTTCTAAGCTTGCTGCCAATGTTAAAATTTCATTTTCATTAAAATTTGGCGCGACGATAATTTTTTTTAATACAGGTTTTCCTACAGTTAACGTGCCAGTTTTATCAATCACCAATGTATTTATTTTTTCAAAGCGCTCCAAACTTTCAGCATTTTTAATCAGAATTCCCATTTGCGCGCCGCGTCCCATTCCCACTGTAATTGACATCGGTGTTGCTAAACCGAGCGCACAAGGGCAAGCGATAATTAACACTGAAATAGCGGAAATAAAACCATAAGTCATTGCAGGCGCTGGCCCAAAAAAAGTCCAAATTAAAAAAGTAATAATTGCGATAAGAAGAACAATGGGAACAAATATACTTGAAATATAATCTGCTAATTTCTGAATGGGCGCGCGTGAACGCTGCGCTTCAGACACTTGCGCTACAATTTGTGACAGCATTGTGTCGCTACCAACACGCTCGGCACGCATAATAAAGCTGCCAGATAGATTCATCGTGCTGCCAATGACCATCGCATCTTTTTCTTTTTCAACAGGAATAGATTCTCCAGTAATCATCGACTCATCAATGGTGCTGTGTCCCTCCATTATTTTACCGTCGACAGGAATTTTTTCGCCGGGTCGTACTTTCAAAAGATCACCCACTTGCACTTGATCCAACGTAATTTCAATTTCGCTGCCATCACTATTTATTTTCCTCGCTTTTTTTGGCGCTAAATCTAACAATGCGCGTAATGCGCTGCCCGTTTGTTCTCGTCCGCGCAATTCCAATACTTGTCCCATTAAAACCAGGGTAGTGATCACTGCAGCAACTTCGAAATATAAACCGATTTCTCCATTAGATTCACGAAGTGTTGCTGGAAATAAATGCGGAAATAATATTGCAACGACGCTATATAAATAAGCAACGCTGGTGCCCAACGCAATGAGTGTAAACATATTAAGATGACGCTTCACAATCGAGAAAAAACCGCGCTTTAGAAATGACCAACCACACCAAATGATAACGGGTGTTGCCAGTAAAAATTGCAGCCAAACAGAAAATTTCAGAGGAATAAGATGCACAAGATTCGATATGCCATAAATATACATACCCATCGTTAAAAATAACAACGGGACCGTTAAAATCACGCCAATCCAAAAGCGATACGACATCTCCACTAATTCAACATGCGGTGTTTTTTCCGCTGAAATCGTGACACGTTCAAGCGCCATGCCGCAAATTGGACATGAGCCGGGATTGTTTTTAATAATTTCGGGATGCATTGGGCAGGTATAGGTTTGTAACATAGGCTCCTAAAATAATAATGTTAAACCCACTGTAAAAAGGTTCTGTTCTGGCGATTCATTTTCTCGCTGATCATATTGACTGAGAGCACCATAATCTTTTGTATACTGGTATTGCGCAAAAATATTTACGCCAGGTCTTATGCGATAAAAAGGGCGCAGAGTATATTGCATTTCATTTAAACCACTAGCAATAGCGGAATTAGAAATGGTTTTTGTTGCAAAAATTCCCTCGACGGAGGTTCGAATGAAAAAATTATCGGTAATTTGTGTATCGCGCGAGAGTTCTGGATCAAACTTAACACTGCCACGATATTCATATATTCGAAATTCAGTGTCGATAAAATAAGGCATTAAACCGACAATTCCAATGCCGGGTTGCCAGTAAGGATTTTGCGTTGGGCGATAAAAATAATTAGCACCGCCTTCAATTGCCCAGAATTGACTGACCAAATGCCAGTAAAAAATATCCAGATTGAAATCAGTTATTTTTCCTTTTTCGATTTCAGTATTTTCTGCGTTCAATTTTAATTTATTAAAATCTTTTCCATACATTCCTGTTAGTGTAATTTCTTGCGTATTATTCCAAAAATCATTACCAACATCTAAAAAATTGCTCGTATAGAAACGAGCGGGGTGCCCCATGGGATGATGAATTAACATTGGAATAATAGGCGTTTCTTTATCGACACGAACAATGGGTCGATTATCGTAGGGTGTTTTTGAAATAAAGCGAATGGGTTTTGCAGTGCCATTGACAATGTTAATCAATGTTTGATACTGAAAAACACGCGCCATTCCACCCATCATGTGATACAAAAGATGGCAATGAAAAAACCATTGACCACTTGCATCCGCATCCACATCAGCAACAACTGTTGCGCCAGGTGGCACATCGATTGTATGCAACAGTGGATCATGCGCACCATGATTATTGCGTAAAATAAACCAATGCCCATGAATGTGCATAGGATGATGCATCATGGTTGGATTAGTAAAAATAAATCGATAGCGTTTTCCGGGGATGAAAATAATTGGTTTTGCTTTAGATTCAGGCAGCCCATTGATCATCCAGATATAGCGATCCATGTAGCCAAATAATTCCATGCGAATAACATGATCAATAGGTTTTTTTGGGTTATTTGTTTTTACGAGCGCAATTAAATTTTGATATTTTGTGCCCACTGTTTTGATTGCCGCCACTGCTGGAGTAAATTTTTCAAGCTGATCTCCCATCATGCTTGATTCAATCTGCATGGATGAATGGTTTTTGGCGGCGCCGTGCTGCATTTGATGCATATCATGCATTTTTCCCATATTATTCATCATTTCCTGTGTCACAGGGATGGGCTTTGGAAACGGTGCTACATTTTTATAATTTATTTTTTGATGCGATGAGGTGATAAGTGCGCCAACAGCAGCGCCTGAAGTATCTGATGATTCTGCATAAATGATAGCAGGATTATTTTTTTTGATGGTGACCAGTAGATCCAGTGTTTCACCTGGCGTGATAAAAAAATGTTTTGTGCTATAAGGTTTGACATCATTACCTTGAATCTGAATTACTTGCATATCATAGCCAGGAATTTTCACGTTAAAATTAGTGCTGGCACCAGCATCAATCATTCGCAAACGCACCACATCGCCTACGTTCACTTTTGCAGTCCATGGATGGGTATTTGGTTTTCCGTTTAATAAAAATGCGTCGTAAGCAACATCGCTAAAATCATAAATACCCATGCGCATTTGTTGCATCATCTTGTAATCATCGATGAGTAATTTTCGCTGTTCAGGAGACGCTTTTTTATAATCATGAATGAATTTAGCAAGCGATGGCTGGAGTGGGAAGCGGGGGGAATAATAATCACCGTCTCTTTTTAAATTAGCAAAAATTGTGTTGGGATTAGTATTACTCCAATCCGATAAAACAATTGTTGCATCTTTATTGTATTTATAAGGCGATGGTTTTTTGGGATCAATAATCAATGCACCATAAAGCCCTTGTTGTTCTTGAAATCCTGCGTGGGAGTGATACCAATAAGTACCGGATTGTCTCAACGTAAAATGATAACGAAACATTTTACCTGGAGGAATGGCCGGTTGACTCACGCCCTCCACACCATCCATTTGCCACGGTAAAATAATGCCGTGCCAATGAATAATGGTACCTTCATTTAAATGATTAAACACATTAATGACAACATGATCGCCTTCTTTAAAATGCAATGTTGGTGCTGGAATTTGATTATTGACCGCAATGGCTTCGCGCTTTTTTCCTGCAAAATCTACTGTTTTATAAGCTACTACCAAATTGACGACACGATTTTCAGCAAACGTGTTTGAAATACCGAAAGAAATGGCAATCAAAGCGAGCAGTAAAATAACGCGTTGAATTTTGAAGTGCTCAATCATCCTGACATCCCATCCTGTATTGTTAATATCATAACGTATTTGGGGTGATGCCTGTATTTGATATTTGCACGAAAGGGTATGGTTGCCGCAATGAAAATGGCATTAGAAGAATTACGGGGAAAAAAGAAAAAACATGAATAAAGGTGTGCTTTGATGTTAGCGCATCTCAAAAAATATCTAATTTTTCAATTAGTTATAAGTTATATTTTCTATTTGACTTTTCAATATAATAGTGTATATTTTGCCATATGGTAAAAAATACACTATAATTGAGATCAGATGGAATGGTCAATTTATATGAGCCGAAAGGCTCAAGATCAGATTAAAAATCTTCACAATGATGATGTATTATGTGCGATTCGTTTGTTGGTTGATTGCTTAAAAACAAAAGGACCAATTCCAGGAAGACAATCTATGTTTGTTGTTGGGAAGTGATTAACAAAAAGAAACGTGTTATCAAGGTTTATTATGTCGGCACACATGAAAAAGCACCATATTAGCGTAAGAGGCAACGTGATGCATGTTGTCTACAATGAAGATGTCTACGATATTCCAAAATCTATTGCGGAAAAATATAAAATATCTGTGGCAGATGAAATGGATCGTGAACCCAGTGAAGGCGCGGTGTCTGCTGATGCATTGTTCGCAGAACTCGATCGTAAATATACTAAGCCTGGTGTGTTACTCCGTGGTTTGCGCGCCCGTGAGAATTTATCGCAAATTGAATTTGCGCAAGCTATTGGCGTTACTCAATCTGATGTATCCAAAATGGAATTAGGTAAACGCCCAATTGGAAAAATCATTGCAAAGCGCATTGCCGAGAAATTTGACATTGGTTATAGAAGTTTGCTTGCTTAGAAATAAGATCACCTCAATGTCATTTCACTGCTTATTTGTGCTGGCACATCAATTTCGAGGGCGTGGGCATTCTTGGTGCCACTTTAAGAGTGAGACACCATGATCACCATGATTATCTTCTAAAAATATTCTGAATCGCTCTTTTTATTGCAGGTTTTGCAGATACTGCAGCGTACTTAAAAACACCCAACGTAACGACAGCGCCAACACCACCGACAGCACCAAAAACAACTGCATTTTGTTGTTCTTGTGTCATAGTTCGTAAGGTCAATGGAGACATGTTAAATTTACCGTAAGCTAATGCGCTGACCTTTTTTTCTTCCAAACAAGGATTCATAATTGATAGAGAAAATTTTCGATATTCACTAGAAAATTCTTTAGAAAATGCGTCAATAGTCCCTAAAAGAGCTTGAATCGTTCTATCAAGCTCTGGTTGTTGGCCTCTTCGCATGTGCAGATACTCTTTTAGTTTTAATTGATGAGAAAGTATCGCAGTCAATAGATCAGGTTCAAGAGCATCATTGGATAATATTTTTTTTAAAGTGCCAAGTGTTCCTAAGTCAAATCCACTCTTATAAAAATGCCTTTGAATTAAAGAAAAATCTACTAGCACGTACGATCCACATTCAAGCGCAATTGCTAACTTTTTAATTTCTTCTCTTATCGAGTTCACTTCCATTGCATGTATGGGACCATAACTTCCTTGAAGAACTAATTGTCCATTTAATTCATTAAATACATGTGCGTATTTTAACATCAACTCCGGGAGCGTTTGATTGGAAGTATCTGGATTTCTCATTTTTCATCTCTTAGTAATTGCAATAATTTTACAGTAATAAAAACGGACGTTTATACTACCTCATCTCTAAATTCAAATCCACTGCAATCGCAATTTAATCAAGAGGCAGGGGGATCTACTTGAAAATATGTCTATTTTGCAGTACACTTAAAAACAGACGCGTCTAATTTGCAATACGAGTTAAAATAGCCATGAAACGATATATCACACAGCATATTATCAAAGACTTGCAAAAAAAGATGGTTTTTATTGGCGGCCCTCGTCAAGTGGGAAAAACCACGTTAAGCATAGCCGTTGCCGAAGCAATCAACGGGAAAAATAGCATGCCCTTGCATGGCAAACAAGACTATTTCAATTGGGACGTGGATGAAGACAGAGGCAATATTTTAAAAAAGCAGTGGGATAAAAAAGCACCGCTGATTATTTTTGATGAGCTGCATAAATACCCACACTGGAAACGATGGATTAAAGGTGTATTTGATATAAAACCCCCACATCAAGAATATCTCGTGACTGGTTCTGCAAAAATGGATGTCTATAAACGTGGTGGCGATTCACTCATGGGTCGATATCATTATTGGCGTTTACATCCATTCACACTGGATGAATTTCCCAATGACATAAACAAACATGATGCATATCAGCGTTTGTTAACGGTCGGTGGATTTCCAGAACCATTTTTACAAAATGATGAACGTGAAGCGAGACGCTGGCGTCGTGAACGAATGAATCGTATTTTGCGAGAAGATGTGCGCGATTTGGAGCAAATAAAACAATTACCATTATTGGATTTATTATTAAAAGGATTATGCGCACGCGTCGGTGGGATGGTTAATTATTCTAATTTGGCAGCTGATTTACAAATCGCACCCAATACTGTAAAAAATTGGTTAAGTTTAATTGAGCGCATGTATATTGCATTTTCAATTAAACCATACACAAAAAAAATTATGCGCGCGATTCAAAAAGCGCCTAAGGTTTATTTTTATGACAATGCGGATGTCATCGATGAACATAGTCCGCGTCTTGAAAATCTGGTTGCAACGCATTTATTAAAGCGACTGCATTTTATTGAAGATTATTTTGGGCATCATTGTTCATTGCATTATATTCGCGATAAAGATGGACGTGAAGTAGATTTTGTCACGGTTATTGATGATGTTGTGTATGATTTAATTGAGGTGAAAGAAAGCGATAGTGCTATTTCATCAGCATTAAAATATTATAAAAAATTATTAAATCCAAAACACACAACGCAACTTGTATCAAATTTGAATCGCACTTTTGATCAGGACGGTATACGCGTAACAACCCCCATCGAATTTTTTACAAATGCGCCGTGGGAAACATTGAAGGTAGATTAAATAGTATGTCATTATAGCAAAATGAAACATTATGTTTACATTTTGCAGTGCGTTAATGACACGTATTACACTGGTTACACAATTGATATTCAGCGTCGATTTGAAGAGCATGTGAATCGAAATGCTAACTGTCGATATACACGCAGTTTTCCGCCAATAAAATTATCCGCATGCTGGTGTTTTGATGATAAGTCAACAGCACTCAAAGAAGAGGCGAGAATCAAAAAATTATCTCGACTGGAAAAAGAGAAATTAATCAGGGGCAGCACATGTTAAAAAAAACACGTTGCGCTTGGGTCACCGATGATCCCATTTACATTCGCTATCATGATGAAGAGTGGGGCGTTCCAATTTATGATGATCAATCACTGTTTGAATTTTTAATTCTAGAGGGCGCGCAAGCAGGTTTAAATTGGTTAACTATATTAAAACGACGTGAAAATTATCGACAACGCTTTGATTATTTTGATGCCGAAAAAATTGCGCGTTACGACGATCATCATGTTCAAAAATTATTAAATGATTCTGGCATTATTCGCAATCGATTAAAAATTCAATCAGTGATTACGAATGCAAAAGCTTATCTTGCTATTCAAGAAGAATATTCCAAATTTTCTGATTACATTTGGCAATTTGTTGATGGAATACCAATAAAAAATAATTGGAAAAATCAACAAGAAGTGCCAGTCAATACCACTCAGTCTGACAAAATGTCGCATGATTTAAAAAAACGCGGATTTAAATTTGTCGGCAGCACGATTTGTTATGCGTTTATGCAAGCGGTTGGCATGGTGAATGATCATTTGATGGATTGTTATTATATATAAAAGTTCCGACTTGAACTGACAGTAAGACGCATGACTAAAAAATGGGTAACTGTCAGATCAAGTCGAAACTTTTACACTGTATCGGTAGTGTTTAAATAACTGTGTCAGTTTTCTGAAATTGGTAATATACACAACAATTTCTGGAGAACTGACACAGTTATTTAAACACTACCAATAAATTAGGTATTCATCGCGCATGTCTCGCTCATATTGTCCTACTGAATATAACAATGTTTCAAATATTTTCTTTTTTGGATGTGCGCCCTGTTGTAAAAATGATTCTGCGCAAGGGTGCATAGAAAATGCTTACGATCTTGCGAAATGGGCCATTCCTGCCGCTCAAAAAGCTGGATATACCGTAGCGCCTTTTTTAGGAGAAAATGCTACAACCGAAACTTATCAAAACATGTTGATGTGCGGCTCCAAATTAGGTGTTTTCTTTTCGATGGAAAGTCATTATGACCCTGGCCAATCATTTTACACCGCCAATGGTGTTTTTAATTACACGTTTTTTTATAAACATCCCGAATTAGATTATAGAAAAACAACTTTTTTACTTGAAACATGTTATGCATTTGATAATCCGCCAGGAGGAGGTCTCTGTCCATCCATTACGGACTTGGGAGCAAAGCAATACATATCTGGTATTACACCGCTCAGTTTTATGGGTGCCACCGAAAGTTTTAGATGTGTTATGGAAAAAATGTTTCTGGGTAAGAAAATAACCAGCAACCTATTAGACAAATGTGTTGTAGAAAACTCACCTTTCGTACCTGGTAGCACAGCAGGGTTATATTTTGGTTGTAAGCCTTTTAATATTATTTCTTCAGGTAATACGACATTTACTATCACCACCAGTCTTGGGATATCCCATGTTTTAAAAACATCACCAGAAATGCTGACCTCGACTCGTTTTCATTTAAATCTCGCATTAAATGAAACAATACGTCAGGTGTCGGTCATTTCTAATATAACCACAATCGCTTGCTTTCAACCAACAGGTGATACTCCTCAAATTATCGGAAATTTACTTAAAGCGGGTGAGGTAATGTTTAGTGTTACAAATGACACTTGTGGTTTTAACACTCCATTTTATCCCTATCCACCTCAGCCAGTTGATCAATTTGGCATGTATCCAGCACAAAATTGCACAAACCCAAATCAAACACAATCTGGTTCAGCATTTTTATTAGGACCGGATAATGCTACAAGATCAAATGTTTTGTTCAACGCTTTACCAGAAACTTGCGAAGCATTACCACTACTACCAACATTTTTTAAAAACATTTTTCATTCGGCAACACAAGGTGCAAAGCATGGCTCGCTCCGTGGTATTGCCAATGCATCAGCTTATACTTTGGAACGTTTTAATCAACCGCAGTCTGTAATTACAATTGCACAGCTTGGGATTTATTGGACTGGGTTACTATTAATGACGCTGTATGAAAATATGAATTTAGCGCAACGTGATCGTGATTTTTCAAATGTATTTATTCAATCTGTTTTAAGTGCAATATTTTTTATGACAATCAATGTGTGCATGCAATTAATATCACATAGTCTCAAAAATTTTGGTGAAAAATCCACTAAAAACGGTTGGGCAACATCAGGGAAGATATTAGATAAATTAAGCGATTATCTACCATTGAGTATTTACGCACTCAATGCTGCGCGACAAGATGAAATAGCGATGGCTGTCGCCAGCACTTCATCAGGCATCATTTCACAATTTGCTATTGAACAAGCTGGCAGAGTAATTATTGATACAGCGCGCCCTCGCACGAGATAAATTTGTTTTAAAAATTTCTTTCACTGCGATTGAACACAACAATTTCACTCGCGCTTTTTTAAAGAAAATCAGATAAAATAATTATTTTAAAATATTTATTTTAATATTTTTAATTGTCTGATATATTCTTAAAATAATTTGGCGGTATTGAAAAATATCGTCATTTTAAAGCCGAATCTCCAGATTTCCTACTATTATTCTAAACATGGCTTCTTAAAGTTTTTTACTTTTATTTAATAACAATCGTTTTAATATTAACAAATATTTTCAGTATTTTTTGTCAATAACGCTTGCAAAGGTATACAAAATATTGTATATTTATCCACATGGACAATAAAAAAGAAATTGATTTTCGTGGTGACTCGCTTGATGACTTAAGGGCATTTCCTGTTCTAGCCAGAAAAGAAGCTGGTTTTCAATTGGATAAGGTGTAGTCAGGGCTTGATCCAGACGACTGGAAGCCCATGAATACTATCGGCTCTGGCGTTCGAGAAATTCGAGTTCAGGATCTTGCGGGTATATTTCGCGTCATTTATGTAGCAAAACTCGCCAATGCTGTTTATGTGCTCCACTGCTTTCAAAAAAAGACTGAAAAAACGAGCAAAATGGACATTGATCTGGCGACAAAACGTTATAAAGAATTAATGCGGGAGTTAAGAAAATGAGTAAAAAACGATTCAAAAGTGTATGGGATGCGATTGAAGATACCCCAGAAGAGGCAGAGAACATGAAATTGCGTTCTGTTTTAATGATGGCGCTGCAAAAGCGTATTGTGCAATTGAAGCTAACTCAAGAGCAGGCAGCAAAATTGCTCGATGTTACTCAACCCAGAGTGTCTGATTTGATGCGCGGGAAAATTAATTTATTTGCGCTTGATGTGCTTGTGAACATGACAACTGCAGCTGGGTTGCATGTTGAAATGCGTATCAGCAAAGTGAAAAAGGCAGCTTAAAATCGGGTTTGACTGCTGACCCATTTCCCATGATTTTCAACTATACAATAATTTGACAACCCCCCCCCTGCGATACATGATAGAAATTGTAATACCCCGACAAAACCTCGACAAAAAAGTAGAGAAATCATTATGAAAAAAATCAGCAAAATAGTCGTTTTATTTTGTGGTGTTGTGGGATTGGTGAGTGTTGTGTATACGACAGCTTTAGCCGACCAATGTCCCAAAGCTTCCGAGATTAAATATAACTCACAAACTGGAGTTTACGTAGGACCGGATGGATGGCAAGCCACTTATAAGACAGGCACTAATAAAATTCACCGTTTCTATGATGTGCAGCTGACCAATGATATGTCGCCTGGCAGTACTGTTGCAACATCAGCGCAATGTACTTACGCATTAAAGCCTCTATCATTAGGGTACCTTCCGCTTACTCAAGCTGGGCAGCATCATTATAAGCATATCGGTCCAAATTGGCACCCGATGAGTCCTCCACCTGAACCAAATATAGGTTACATGTGCGGACCTCCTGTAAGTGATCCGGCATCTTGCCTGTTTAAAGTAGGTGCTCCATAAAATAACAGACAATATAAAAATCTGAGACGCGATTCGCTGCGTCTCATTTTTCATTTTCAACACGAAAAACTATAAACTCTACAATACAATATATAGTACAACCCATTAAGGCTGAATCTACATAAGCGCCGGAATCTGTCACTCGTACTGCAATTCAAAATATAATCAATAAGTTGCAGAATTTTTCGTCGTGAAATTTTTCATGCAAATTGTCTTAACAGCATGTTATTATGGCGAAATTTCGTAAAAACTGGTTATGGATTGATCGTGTACTATAATTCCCGGATGAAATGAGACTTCTGGAGATTAGTCATGCCATTATCAAGCAAACTTCGCGCAGAATATGTTGAATTAATCAATCAAGCGCTCGATACAATTCCAATGCTAAAACCCACTGATTTTGGAACAGCGGTGCGCGACCTTGAAAAAATACTCGCTAGCACGTCAGGGGGAGGTACGCTTGATTTTGCTCCACAATTAAAAGAAAGCATGGAAACGGTGCATGAATTTTACATACAACCAGGTCTGTATGTTGAGGTGCGGGCTAACGATGCCGAATACCAGCAAATTATCAAAGACCGAATCCAAGCAAAAATAAACGAATTTAATTCATTTACTCCTGCGCAAAAACACCAATATGTAATAGATCAAAAAGTTGTGCGTGATCAAGCAGTGCAGCATCAACAAACTATGGCTGCAGGTGAATCAAGGCGCGCAGCACATGCACAACACATGGAAACCGAACAAGATATATTGGGTAGGATGCAAAGAAATTTTCAACAGGAAAGGGATGTACCGCTTGCTCGTGGTCCCGATAATGATCTTGTATCCCTAAATAATAGATTAACAGCGGAGCCTAGAGATACGACAGCACGACTGAATCGCGCAAGAATTCTTAATAATATGTCACGAAGAGATGAGGCTTTATCAGATTACAATATCCTATTAGAAATGGCTCCAGCCGTTATTACAGCAAGGTTTGAGCGAGCTGTAATATTAGAATGGCGTGGAGATATCGCGCTCGCATTGGAAGACTATTTCTATGTTTTTGAAAATTATCCTGCAAATCGAACTGCGCAAGTTGCGATTGAGCGTTTAGCGCGAAGGTTGCCAAGTCCCCAACAAGGAACCGGTTTTGAGTTTTTGTTAGCCAGCCTCACAGGGCAGCAACGTGCAGCGTTAAGAAACGCTATGCCCGCCACATCAGCTTTTTTTCCTCCTATTGAGCGATCAAGCGCCACAATTCATCACGTCATCGGCAACTTATATTTCAAAATAGAGGAGCGCGATGCGCGATTTGTTGGTGGTGAAACGCATAACTTGCACGTCATCGTAAATGGACGAGAACAAAATTTTATTATGTTAAGACCTAATCGTATTCAATTGATCATGGATAATATAGGCAATGTAACTGAGCTGAAAAATATATTTACAAACGTAATTAGAGGTGTGACGGCTAGAGAAATATTAACCAGTTTAATCAATGCCGAAAGGGAAGCGGGTCCCAGGGGTCCTAGAGTGAGAGATTGAGATTGACTTAAAATTTCTTAGTAGTCTTATTCTAAGTAGTAGTAAATTGTGGTAGAGTAGGGGCTCTTATAAGGATTTTAGGAGTTCAAACCCATGTCAGAAGTCGTCATTTATAAAGCCAAAGATGGTCACGTTGAAATCGATGTGCAATTATCCAACGAAACGGTCTGGTTGTCACTCAATCAAATGGCTGAATTGTTTGGTCGAGATAAATCTGTTATTTCACGCCATTTGGCAAATATATTTAAAAACAATGAATTGGAGAAAAATTCAGTTGTTGCAAATTTTGCAACAACTGCGGTTGACGGTAAAACCTATCAAGTTGACCATTATAACCTTGACGCCATTATTTCACTTGGGTATCGCGTGAATTCTAAAGAAGGCATCCGTTTTAGAAAATGGTCATCAGAGGTGCTGAAAAAATATTTAATCGATGGTTATGTGTTACGCGAAAAACGCCTTGCAGAATATGGCATCAAGGAATTACAGCAATCTATTGCCTTGTTGCAAAAAACACTTATTTCAAATGAATTGGTCAACGACATTGGCGCAGAAACAATTCAGGTCATTATGAGCTACGCAAAAACGTGGCATTTATTACTCGCGTACGATGAAGATAATTTAGTACTACCTGAAATCGGAAAACCACCATTGTCATCTCTAGATTATCATGATGCAGTGAAATCAATAGCCGCACTTAAAAATGATCTTGGTGAAAAAAAAGAAGCAACTGCTTTGTTTGGTAATGAACGTGATCATGGTTTGCAGGGAATTTTAGGAAATATTGAGCAGACATTCGGTGGTGATCCATTATATAAAACGGCTGAAGAACGCGCAGCAAACTTGCTTTACTTCATCATTAAAGATCATCCATTTAGTGATGGCAATAAACGCATCGGATGTTTTATTTTTTTATTGTACGCAAGAAGGCAAAACATTTGTATTAAATTAAATGATAACGGTCTTGTCGCATTTAGTCGTCAACTTACTGGTGGATTAAAATGGTGACAAGAAAATTAAAAAATAATCTCAAACCAATAAAGCCCTTATTTTTAATGGTCGATGATAGCAAAAATATTGGTAATCACATTATTGCCTTTGCAAAAGATGATTATAACAAAGCCATCGGTGCGTCGTTAATCGATGCAAGAAACGATGCACAAGCCATTTCCTCGTTTTTATTGGAATTTCGTGATGCGCCACTCACATTAGTTTCCTATTCAAAAGAAATTGAAAGATTATTATTGTGGTGCATTCACATTGTTAAATTAAACATATCAAGTTTGCGTCGCGATCACTTAATGGCATATCAAGATTTTTTAAAAAATCCAGAACCAAAAAATGTGTGGATTGGCGCAAAAGTAAAACGACAACTGGCAGACGGATCAGCAAATCCAAACTGGCGCCCTTTCGGAAAAGCATTAAGTGCAACAACGATTAACAAAGTCATCACTATTTTAGACTCGTTTTTTAATTATCTTGTGCAAACGAACTATTTAGTGGGAAATCCATTAGCGGTTGATCGACGTCGTAAAAAACGCAACAAAACAAAACCACAATTAATTGATCGTTATTTAGAAATTGATGAAATTTATTCTGTATTAAATGCACTTTCTAATTATGCTCAAAACAAAATCCAAGAAACATTTCAAGTTGTGCGTGCGCGCTACATTATTTTATTGTTATTTTACACTGGCCTTCGTATTGCCGAAGCTGCTAATCATTCTATGGGAAATTTTATTCAGCGCGAAGAGAATTGGTTTTTGCATGTTGTTGGCAAAGGAAAAAAGTTAAGAGAAATTCCAGTGCCGGATGATTTATTGGATGCCCTGGCTGAGTTTAGAAAATCAGTAGGTCTACCCTCCCCTGAACCAAAATTTCGAGAAAAAACACCGCTCATTCCCATGCAAAATTTACAGCAACCGATTAGTGCGCGTCGTATTGATCAAATATTAAAGTGGGCATTTAACTTGGGCGCGCAACAGTTTGATGTTAAAGAGCCGCGTCGTGCATCTAAATTACGGCAAGCATCAGCGCATTGGTTGCGTCATAGTTATGTCACGTATTTATTAGACTCGGGCGCACCGTTAAAAGTGGTTCAAGAAAATGCGGGACACAGCGATGTGGGCACCACTATGCATTATCGACACGTTGCGCAAACAGATCGACACGAAGCCACACGGACATTATCATTGTCAGATCTAAAAAGGAAAAAAAGGCAATCTACATGCCAAGACTGAATATTCTTACGAAAGCATTTTTTCTATTTAAAATAGCATTATTTTATTTTATTGCTGTTTACGTGTACCAATATTTCTTTTTAAAGATGATTGTTTGGCCATTTATTCATTTAATCATACACGAATTCCCTATATTAAAAGCAGAAATTAAATCATTTATAAATCTTGATTATGGACGAATTATTGGAAGAATTGCTGGATTTTTATGGGTATTGATACTATTTATTTTGTATTCAAAATATATCGACAAAATATCTATCAAGCATACAGTTCTTTTTCCATCCACCTCAAAAAGTAAATATTTTACTTACGGTACTTTTTTCGGATCAACTTTAGTTTGTATTACGATTATATTGACGTTAATTACAAAGTCTATTTCACTTGAATCAACCGGGCATATCACAACTGAGTTAATTCCCACGGTTATTCTTTATGTTTTTGCAATGCTAATAACTGCATTTACGGAAGAAATTATTGTTCGCGGGTATATGCTGAATAATTTTTTTAAAATAATGAACCCATATTGTGCTATTTTTTTGACCGCAATAATTTTTGGTGCTTGGCATCTCGCATACTCTCCGCTCTATGCCGCATTGGCATTCCTGTTTGGTCTAATCTCAGGATATGGATTTTTATGGACAAAAAATTTATATTTTTGTGTTGGCCTGCATTTCGGATGGAATTTTATAGAATCTATTGTTTATTCACAGTCACTTTTTCATATTATCGTGCGCAATAAATTTTTAGCAGGTGCAAAAAATATTACGCCAGATCGTGAAGGAATTTTGTCGTTACCGGCATTGATTATAGGATTTTTAATTCTTTGGGGAATTAGAAAAAGATTCTACTTTGATTGAAAAACATCTGTGTGATCCAGCCACAAATTTCTGGACACCTTGCTAAGTGACTATTTTAACTTCAAATGACTCAGGACCTGGTCGTAGCTTCGTTTGTTGGTTTGCGTAATTTATTTTTTATAGCCTGACAGTAAACGCCCAATATCACCGATCAAATATAATGGCAGATTAATAAAATCTTTTTGCTTATCTAAATTCTGTGGCGATGCACGCAATGATAATTCCGGTTGATATTTATCACGATACAACATTAAACTTTTTTTATGATTGCTCATGCCGGATTTCACTTCCAGTGGATATACAAATTCTTCTTGCTGCAAAACAAAATCTACTTCAGCGCGATTTTCACTGGTCCAATAATGCAATCGTTCGTAATGTTGTACAAACTCTTGTGCCACAAAATTTTCTGTTAATGCGCCATGAAACTCTTGAAATAAATCATTTCCATCTATTACTGCGTTAATTGGCAGCTCTACCAATGTACTCAATAATCCCGTATCGCAAAAATAGGCTTTAAAATATTGCGAATTTTCGTATGCAATTAATGGTAATTTCGGCGTACTAATTTGATATGTTTTATTAAGCAAATTTGCTTCTACAAGCCATTGCAGCGCTTCCTCATAAGTTCTTGCGCGCGCACCTTCACGTATAATGGAATAAATAAATTTTTTATTTTCTTTGGATAATTGACTACCAATAGAGTGAAAACATTCTGTAATTTTTATAACCAAATGTGTCGGCGCATGTTTTAAAAAATCCAAATCATAAGCACGCAAAATATCTTTATGTACTTTACGCACCTCATCGAATTGTTCTGTCTCTTGATAGATATTAATTGCTTCTGGCATACCACCAATTAAAAAATAATATTTTAAATATTCCAAACATTTTTCGTGAATGCTTTCATTAATAATATCGTTAAATGTGAGCGATAAAAGATAATCTTTTAAGCGTGTTTCATTGAGTGCATCCAAAAATTCAAAAAAACTCAGCGGAAATAGTTTTTCGAAATGAACTTGGCCAACAGGAAATCCTTTTGTGTGGGATAATTTAACACCTAGCAATGAACCTGCACCGCATACGTGATATTCGTTTGCATTTTCACGAAAATATTTCAAACTGTTTAATGCATCAGGACAATCTTGAATTTCATCAAAAAATAATAATGTTTCGCCGGGAATAATTTCTGTATTCAGCTCAAGACAGATATCGCGCACAATGCGTTTAGGATCTAAATCGCGCTTAAACAATCGTTTTAATTTTGGATGATCATCGAAATTAAGCTCAACCATATTGCGATAACATTCTTTCCCAAAATTCCGCAATAACGTTGTTTTCCCAACTTGGCGAGCACCCATCACCAACATAGGTTTTCGATGGGAAGATAATTTCCAAGTTTTTAAGCGATGCAATAATTCACGTTTCATATTAAGAATGTATCATAAAGTGGTAAGATTGCCAAATATTATGGGGTAAAAAATGGCTTTTTTACCAAAAATATGTGCATAAAAGTGTGAATTTTGCCAGAAATACATACATAAAAGTGTTGCAGTCAATAAAAACAATTAGTTGGACATCCCCGCCCTTCAACCTAGATTCGGCAGTTGAAACCGTAACGAGAGCGATTAAGCTAATGAATCAGACGATTAATCGCTCGCAGTAGGTTTCAACTGCCGAATCTAGGTTCAAGATATTTCCGTCTGTTTTTTATTTTCTCGCGGGTGTCGCTGATGTTATCCGTTCTGGAGTTCCAGGCAGATCACTTAACTCAATATTTTCCCATTTTTCTTTCTCGAATTGTTGTTTCATTACATTAATAAAATCTTCTGAATACTTACCTCTGTTTTCAGATAAGTAATTTTCAATTTTCTCTTCAGGCATTTGAGAAAATAGTATTCCACGACAATTTATCACGCAATTTTTAAAATCATCGCTTACATTGGTAACGCCCAGTAACCAATTAAAATGATCTAGTAAAGAAAATTGGGTTGCTTTTGGATTTTTGAGTTCCGTGAGTAAGTCGTTGGCGGCATTAATACTACTCATTTCTTTTTTTTGGCCAGGCATTACGCGAGTAAAGAAAGTTGGTGCATATTCCTTTTCTGTGCGTTTCGCATTTTTATCTAAATAAGTCGTGATCAAATCTATTGCTGATTTTCTTGCATCCGCAACTGCTAGCGCTTCAGTAATGCGCGCTTGTTCATCAGCGGCATATTTTGTAATATCCACAGACTGAATCGCAGCCATTAGACTTTTGTTGGCATTCACCGTTAATTGGATTAAAAGATCTGCTGATGTGTTCGGACGTTTTGCAATGCGTTCCAATATCCATTGATTTTCCAAAGACGATTCTTGCGCAATATGAGCCACCTTGATCAACACATCGTTAGATGTGTTGGGATGTTGCGCAAGCATTTTTAATATCTCCGGATAAACAATGCGTTCTGGACCTCTAAATGAACCATCAATGACTGCTGTGGAAGCGGCTGAGTTCCTCAATAGAGCCCCCATTTCTGCAAAAGAAAGCGGCGACTTTATTAACAATGTTTGCAGTTTGTCATCTGGAACAAATGGATTGCTGAGCAAAGCAATTTTAAGCAAATCATGCCCGCGAGCGATTGTATCGATATCATTATCATTTATATTAGAAAGAATATTATTGACTGCTTGTTTCGAGACATTTGGATTCATTAATATATTAATACGCGTGCTATAATCTTTCGTGTTAGAAAATTTCTCTAGCATTCCTGTAGGTGTATTAGGGTTCCCGGATAAAATACTTTTCAAATGATCTATGTGGTTATTGTTTAGCGGTTTTTCTGTTGCTGCATTGTATAGTGTTTCCAACATGAAAGATGAAGTACCATGATCACGTGCGCATGCGAACATGTCATTTTCATTTAATACTATTGCCAACAACTTCACTGTATCTTTTAATAATTCAATTGTGAATATTTTTCCCGGTATATTAAAAAAACCGAAGGTGTGTTTTTGACGATCAATAATGTCTTTGGTTGTATCGGAACTTACTCCAAGAGAAAATAATAGTTCTTTGAATTTTTCTATCTCATCGTCCTTGGAATTTTTATCCTCTGTAAAAATATTTTTTTCTGTGATGCGAGTGCGATAGAACTCCAAAGCACCATGTATATCCCCATCCGTTTTTTTAAGTGTTAAATTCCACAAAATTATTTTTTCAACGTCCTCTATTTTTGGATCCCTAATTATTTTGTCAAAGTCAGCCAATACTGGGCCATTTTCAGCTCGAGAACACATAACACGAACTGCATTTTTTTCTTGATCAGTTGCTTTCGAAAATAAATTGGTAAATGCATCTTCAAGACTATGAATATTAGTTTTATCGTTTTCAATTTTTGTTTCAGGGTTAGATAAACTAAATAATTGGTAAATGCGATCGCGATCAATATATTGTTTATTTAACCACCGTTCGCATTCACGTTTTAGCGCATCGACCAGCCAAAAATCATTTTTTAACCGCAATATGGTTTCTTTATCCATATCTGGAAAATGCGCATGAAGAAAGCTAAGCGCTTGTATGACGTTAGTGTTTATTCCGTTGTATTTGATATTTGAGATCAGATATTGCTCCAGATAATTTTCCGCAAACTGAAGGCTTGTCTTACTTTCTTTTTGCGCCTCTTCATCACGCTGCAGCAGTAACGCCATTCCCATATCAATACAAACAATTCTTCCATCCGCTGTTTTTATAAAATTACTTACAACAAAACCATCTAGAAGAATTCGGCCTGTTTTTACGTAAACATCCACTAAAAAATCAGCAATTTCTTCCTCGATTGGCTCGATTCCTTGAATGAATGGAACGATGACGCCTTCTCCAGCTTTCAGCGCATTCAAGGATTGTGCTGCATTTAATTCATTCCATAATCGAACAAAACGATCTGGTTCGTCTAAATCATTTTCCGAGGATTTTTTATCCCATGCTTTAGTGGCGGCACGGTGGTGTTTCTCTAGCGTTTGCAATTCTTTTTTTATTTTCTCGATCTCTATCTCAGTTGGCGAGTTTTGAAAAGATTGCTCTGCGTCTTGCAGCATCGTGCTTGTCGCGTGAATTTGTGTAACATATCCTTCAATTCGTTGACGCTGGTTATCTAATTCACGCGTCACACTTTCTACATCTGATCTTTTTTCCTTATAGACCAGCACCGCGCCTTTTTTAAACGTGGCGCTGCCAACGCGAACATCTTTTTCCAGTGTTGTGCGATACGCATCGTTAAAACTGCCTGAACCCAGATAAGTGAACTTCACTGACTGATTTCCAATCCGGATTTCCTTTGTTTTGTCTTTTTTAGTGTTTGATGGCATAACCGCTCGCCTTCATGTTTCACAGGAGAGTATAGGATATGACGATAGCAATTACTCCTTCAGGTATTATGAAAAAATTTATAAAAAACAATAGATTGCGTTCTTACTTCTCAAAAACCCGTGGCACCCATCATCTTCGTCATTCCGGAAATCGCGTTAGCGATTATCCGGAATCCAGTGAAACCAGTTAGATTTTTTGGATCCCGGATAATTGCTTCGCAATTTCCGGGATGACACTACCCCGCTTTTTTGAGAAGAATCCTTACTAATGCCTGACACGGTTTTAGTGTAGACTTTTAACCTATACTTACATTATCGTTTTCCAAATTAGCGCATGATGAATAAGCCCCAAATGAAATATTTTGATTTTCAGTCGATGTCTGAAGATGGCAGGCAAATCTGTATTCAAAATTATCGTCTCGCACTCACGCAATCCGAAGCGCTTAAAATTCAGTCATTATTGAAACGCCCACCGACTTTAGCGGAATGTATTTTGTGGGGCATTCAAGGCTCTGAACATTGTTCTTATAAGAGCACACGCCAATACTTAAAAACACTTTGCACGCATGGGCCGAATGTTATTTCCGGTGCGAAGGAAGATGCTGGCATTGTGTGGATTGCAAAAGACAAACAGGGTTATCGTTATTGTGTTGCGATCAGTCATGAGTCGCATAATCACCCCTCGCAAGTTGTTCCGTTTGAAGGCGCTGCAACTGGCATTGGTGGAAACGTGCGCGATGTATCCTGCATGGGCGCAGAAGTGATCGCGAACGCAGACAGTTTGCGTTTTGGAAATTTAGCTTGGATTGCAGATGAAGTTGTTAAAGGTGTTGCAAGTTATAGCAATGCGATTGGCGTTCCAAATATCGCGGGAGATATTTTTTATCACAATGGATTTAATGATAACTGTTTAGTGACCGTAGTCAGTTTGGGTATAGTGCGAGAAGATCACATTATTCACTCTTACGCGCCGAAAAATGCAGCTGGGTACGCATTAATTTTGGTTGGAAAGCCAACTGATCATAGCGGTTTTGGCGGTGCGAGTTTCGCATCAACGGATTTAGATGAAACCAATTCCGATAATAATAGAGGCGCTGTGCAAGAACCGAATGCATTTTTAGGCCGTCTCTTGCTAAAAACAAACCTTGATTTATTTAAAAAATTACAACAAAAAAATTGCATTGATCGCGTAGGTTTTAAAGATTTGGGTGCGGGCGGTATTGCGTGCGCAAGTATTGAGATCGCTGAAAGTGGTGGTTATGGCGCAGATATTTTTTTAGAAAATGTGCCTGTGAGTCAAAAAAATCTCGATCCCAGTGTGATTTTGTGCGCAGAAACGCAAGAGCGTTATTTGTGGGTGGTGCCGGATCATTTAATCAAATTTATTTTGGATCATTACAATACGCTTTGGCAATTACCAGCAATTTCTGCTGGCGCGAAAGCCAGCGTGATTGGAAAAATTCGTGAAGATGATCAATATGTCGTGCATTTTCAGGATCAGCAGTTAATTTCTGCTAAAGCGTCTGATATTACGCAAGGTATTTTATACGATCGCCCTACCCTAAAACCAAAACGCCACACTCTCGCATCAACAATAATTGACACAGACTTAAATACGGCACGCGAAAAAGTGCTTACACACTCCATGTGTGCATCAACGGAAAATGTCTATGAGCAATACGACAAACAAGTGCAAGGCAGAACAATAGTAGAGCGTGGTGTTGCTGATGCCGGTGTTTTACAACCATTTAATAGTTCTGAGTATCCAGTTGAGATTCAAAAAATTGGTATTGCATTGAGTGTTGGCTGTAATCCACTGTATGGAAAAATTGATCCGTATTGGACGTCAGTAAATGCAGTTATCAATTGCGTTGCGAAAGTAATTGCGGTGGGCGCAACACCTTGGTGTTTAACAGACTGTCTTTGTTTTGGAAATCCAGAAAATCCTGAACAAATGTGGGAATTAGTATCTAGTATTCGTGGGTTAAAAGAAGCTAGTGAAAAAATCGGTTTGCTTGATTATGAAAATACACCACTTCCAATTATTGCTGGAAATGTCTCACTTTACAATCAAAATAAAAATGGTAACGCAATACCAGCGAGTCCGATGATCAGCGTGCTGGGAAAGATGGATGACGTGGAAAATGTGATTACACCGCAGTTAAAATTCAGTGACAGCATTTTAATTTGCTTAGGAAAACGCACTGATGACTTAGGCGGCAGTGTTTATGCGCATGCTTTAAATATAGAAAGTAACGATTTACCAAAACCTGATTTGCTAACATTTCGATTGTATGCACAGCAATTTTTAGAATTACATGCCGCGGGATTTATTTTAAGTGCAAAAGCAATTGAACATGGCGGCATTTTCGAAGCAACTAGTGTAATGGAAAAAAATTCTGAATTTAAAGCAATTTTATCAACGGAAAAAAATTTATCAGAAACCGCTTTTTGGTGTAATGAAATGCCAGGCTGGGTACTTGAAATTTCACAATCCAAATTATTACCTGTCGAAACACAATTGCATAAAAATAAAATAGATTACTATTTGATTGGAAAAACAAAATGATTACTTATCAGGATGCTGGCGTAGATATTCATCAAGGTAACACCGCTGTTGAACGTATTAAAAAACATGTCGCGCGCACAAAAACAAAATCTGTCTTAACAAACGTTGGTGGATTTGGCTCAGGATTTAGCTTAAAAGAAATCAATGCGCAGTATCAATCACCCATTTTAGTGCAAAGCATGGATGGCGTTGGAACAAAGACAATTGTTGCGAGAATGGCAGATGATTATCATTTTCTTGGACACGATTTATTGAGTGCATGCGCGAACGATATTGTTGTGATGGGCGCAAAACCCCTCACTATTTTGGATTATTTAGCAAGCGCACATTTAAATTCCGAGATCATCGAGCGTATTATTGCGAGTTTATCGCAAGCGTGTTGTGAACAAGGCGTTGCATTAGTCGGCGGAGAGATGGCGCAAATGCCTGACACTTATGTGCACGACGAATGGGATTTCGTGGGTATTGTCACGGGTGTTGTTGAAGAAAAAAAAATGATTACGGGCGAACGCATTGTTGAAAATGATTGCGTCATTGCATTTGAATCCAACGGACTGCACACCAATGGATTTTCTCTCGCGAGAAAATTATTATTTGAAGTGGCGGGATTTTCTATTGATGATACGCATCCAGAATCCAAAAAAAAAATATCTGAGTTACTATTAGCACCCCATTTAAATTATACAGAACCTGTTTTAAAGTTATTGTCTCATGAAATTGATATTCACGGGATGGCGCATATTACAGGTGGCGGCATTTGGGATAATATTCCACGTGTTCTGCCTAGTCATTTAACGGTTGAAATCAATAGAAACTCATGGACTATTCCGCCTATTTTTAAATGGTTAGTTGAGCTAGGACATCTTGACGAGAAAAGTGCGTACCATACTTTTAATATGGGGTTGGGATTTATTTTAATGATGAGTGAATTTTCTTGGGAATCTGCACAAACACTTTTAAAACAATATTCGCACATTCAGGCGGTGAAAGTGGGAAAAGTTGTGCGTGGAAATCATGAAGTGAGATTAATTAAATGACCTTTCAAATTGGCGTTATACAATTTCCTGGTTCTAATTGTGAACGTGAAACCAAACTTGCATTACTGCGTACTCAATTAAACCCCGTTGATATTTTTTGGTTTTCCGATGCTGATACATTAGAAAAATGTGATGGCTATGTCATTGTTGGTGGATTTTCATATGAAGATCGCGCACGCTCCGGCGTGATTGCAGCACATGATCCATTGATGAAAGCATTGACGCATGAAGCAAAAAAAGGGAAACCTATTTTAGGTATTTGTAATGGCGCGCAAATTCTTGTTGAGTCTGGATTGGTTCCGGGCTGTGTGAATGAAAACAATGAAACTGAAACGGTGATGGCATTAGCGCACAACCGCAGGATTTTGGACGAAGAAATCATAGGCACCGGGTTTTATAATGCATGGATGTTGATGAAAGCAGAGAAAAGCCCACTATTAAAAGTTCCCGTCGCACATGGTGAAGGCCGATTTTTAATGTCTGATGATTTGTATGCCCTACTTCAAAAATCCAATGTTCTCTGTTGGTATTATGTTGACGAAAATGGAAATAGAAATCCAAACTTCCCAACAAATCCTAATGGCGCTTATCAAAATTTAGCTGCTGTTGGAAATTTTAGCGGAAATATTTTAGCAATGATGCCGCACCCAGAAAGAACGATAGATGGCAATTTTGTTTTCGAAAATATGCGACATTACTTGGAAAATAGAAAACCATTTCAATGGATAACAAAGAAAAGTCAGGAATCATTTAAAAATAAAATTAAGGTGCAATGTGATCATTTTTCTAAAACCTATTTTGTCAGATTGGCGATCTCAGATAATGAATCTATTTCGGTTCAAATGGCGCTTCAAAAACTTGGTTTGGATATTCTTGTTCAAAAGTATCGTTTCTGGGGTTTAAATGCAGATGAAAAAGAATTAACAAAAATTGAAAATTCATTTGAATTGTGGAATCCACAAAAAGAAAATGTCTATCACACATTACCTGAAATTAAAAATACACATTATTTATTGGTGAATGATTTTGGAGATACGATTGCCGCGCAGAAAGCGTTACGCTTGAAGGACAGAATTAAAGTAACTTCGTTATCTCGTTTAACGACTGGGATTATTTGGCAATTAACGGGTTCTGTGGAAATGGTTTCAAAAGCAATTAAATCGCATTTACTGTTTAATCCAATTTCGCAACAAGCAGTTTCGCTGAATCAAGGGGTTTTATGCCAAACATAAGTGCTTCGCACTACTCTGGCAAAGTGCGCGAGCTATACGATGAAGGTGAAACGTTATTAATTGAAACAACCGATCGTATGAGCGCATTTGATCGCTATCTTTGCAAGATCCCACATAAAAGCCAAGTGCTCACGCAATTGTCAGCTTGGTGGTTTGAAAAAACACGGCATATTGCACCTAATCATTTCATTTCTTTAATCAATCACAATACAATGCGTGTTAAAAAATGTCGTGTTTTACCGATTGAGGTTGTTGTACGTGGATTTCTAACAGGGTCTACCAACACGTCAATCTGGGTCTTGTATGAAAAAGGAGAGCGACAATTTTTTGAAACTTGGTTACCAGATGGCTTGCAAAAAAATTGCGCGTTACAAAAACCTATTATCACACCAACAACGAAATCCACTATGCATGACGAGCCTTTAACAACAAAAAATATTGATAAATTTGTCTCAAAAGAATTATGGAGAAAAATAAAAACGCTTTCACTCACTCTATTTCAATTCGGGCAAGAAACAGCTTATCACAACGGATTTATTTTGGTTGATACAAAATATGAGTTTGGTTTAGATGATCAAAATAATATTTTCCTGATTGACGAGTGTCACACTCCAGATTCAAGTCGATTTTGGTTAAAAAATTCTTTGGAGCATTACGATAAAGAATATTTACGTTTGTGGTATAAAAAAAATTTCGACCCCTATCGTGATTCTATTTTACCAATACCAGAAAACGCGTTAATCCAAGAAATGTCTAGGCGTTATATTTATCTCTACGAAAAAATTACGCAAAAAAAATTGGAAATCAGCTGATGTGTGGTATCGTCGGAATCGTTAGTCAAAAATCAGTAGCATTAGAATTGTATGACAGCCTAATTCAATTGCAACATCGCGGACAGGCGGCAACTGGCATTATTACTGTCGATCAAAAATTAAATATGAAATTAGGAAAAGGATTGGTGCGCGAAGTTTTTAAGAAATCTGATTTTGAAATGTTAACGGGAAATATGGGAATCGCGCATGTGCGTTATCCTACAGCAGGAGATAGTGGATCGCTCGCTGAAACTCAACCATTTTGGCTTGGTTTTCCATATGGTATGGCGATGGGTCATAATGGAAATTTAATTAATTACGATGCATTAAAAAAAATACTGCGAACTCAATATCGACGACACTTAAATACCAAAAGTGATTCAGAAGCATTGATTCATTTAATTTCTGCTTTTTTGGAAGAAGCCGAAATAAAAAAACCCAATGATGATTTTTTTGCGCGCGCATGTGATGCGATTCAAAATGTATTTGAAAATGCAAAAGGATCTTATTCAACAATTTGTGCGATTGCCAATAAGGGCATGTTAGCGTTTCGTGATCCGCATGGTGTCCGCCCGTTATTAATGGCGCGTCGTGGCGAACAGGATTATATTATTTCATCTGAAAATACACCGTTTTTTTCACTCGGATTTAAAATATGCGAAGACATCCAGCCGGGTGAATTAATATTTATCGATTTAGAAGGAAATTTAAAAAGAAAGAAATTAGTTACAAAAGATTTCCACCCCTGCATTTTTGAATATGTTTATTTTGCAAGGCCAGATGCAGTATTGGATGAAGTGAGTGTATATCGTGCGCGCTTAAATTTAGGAACACGTTTGGCCAAAGCATGGCGAGAAAAATATCCGAATATAATCCCTGATGTGATAGTTCCGGTTCCCTTTACATCGAATACCGCAGCGCTTTCTTTTGCGCGTGAAATCAACGTACCATACAGCGAAGGTTTATATAAAAATCCGTTTATTGGTCGTACATTTATTATGCCTAATCAACAAATGCGGCGTTATTCCGTTCGACATAAACTCAGCCCACAGGCAGGAGAAATTCAAGGCAAGAAAGTATTATTGCTGGATGACAGTATTGTGCGCGGAACAACGAGTAAAGAAATTGTGCGCATGGTAAGAGAAATGAATGCAAAAGAAGTCTATTTAGTCAGCACCTCCCCACCCATTAAATATCCGTGTTATTACGGCATTGATATTCCAACATCCGATGAGTTAATTGCAAATCAAATGAACTTGGATCGATTAAAAGCGTTTTTAGATCTTGATGTATTGTTGTATCAAACAGAAAAAGATTTAGTGGAAGCAATTACTGAAAATAAACCAAACATGAAATCGCCCTGTATGGCATGTATGAATCAACAATATTTTTGTGGCACACCGCCATGTTCCCAAAAAACTGCGGAGATTGCCAATGTCTAACGTTCTAATTGTTGGCGGCGGCGCTCGAGAACATGCCATTGCGCGTGCTTTGAAAAAATCACCCAAGGAAATAAACATATTTTATTGCGCGTCTACTCAAAATCCAGGTATGGATTTGCTTTGTAAAAATTGTTGTGTTGTGAACTTATCTCAACATGCAGCGATTATTCATTTTTCGTTAACTCATCACATTGATTTCGCAATTATTGGCCCAGAGGCGGTATTAGCTGCGGGTTTGGTGGATGATTTGCATAATGCAAACATTAGTTGTGTTGGACCGACAAAATGTTTGGCGCAAATTGAATCAAGCAAAGGTTTTGCGCGAGATTTAATGCTGGAATATCATATCGATGGTGCACCACACTATAATAGATTTTTGAAATTTAACCGAGACGAAATAAAAAATTATTTACAGTTTCTTGAAAACAATTATGTTATTAAAGCGGATGGTTTATGCGGTGGAAAAGGTGTTAAAGTTTCCGGAGAACATTTATTTTCAATAGAAGATGCATTGGACTATTGTTGCGAAATTAATGGGCCATTGGTCATTGAAGAAAAATGTAGGGGTGTTGAATTTTCACTGATTAGCTTTACAGATGGAGAAACACTGCGTCATTTTCCACCTGTGCAAGACCACAAAAGAGCGTTTGAAAATGATATTGGACCTAACACGGGCGGCATGGGAAGTTATTCTCTCGACAATCATTTATTGCCGTTTTTATCCGAAAAACACGTTAGGGCTGCGCAAGCGATTAATGAAACCACATTAAAAGCGCTTCAAAATAAGTGTCAACAACGTTACTGTGGTTTTTTTTATGGCGGATTTATGCTCACAAAAAATGGCGTGAAGGTCATTGAATTTAATGCGCGTTTGGGCGACCCAGAGGCGATTAATTTGCTTTCAATTTTGGAAACAGATTTTTTACAACTCTGTGAATCTGCAATTTTAAAAAAATTATCAACTATAAAATTAACTTGTTTTCACGAATCAACGGTTGTTAAATACGTTGTGCCAAAAGGATATCCAGAAAAAACGCTTGAGGCGCCGATTGAGATAGATAATATATCTAACCAGCATTATTTTGGTGCTGTGAAAACTGTCGATAATCAATTCATCATGACGGGTTCACGCGCGATTGCTGTTTTAGGTAAAGGAAAAACATTACTTGAGGCTGAAAAACAGGCGGAAAAGTTGGCTTCTCAAATTAAAGGCCCTGTTTTTTATCGACAAGATATTGGGACAGCAGCGCTGGTTGATCGCTACGCGAGGATGTCGAGTGAATGTATTTAAAATAAGCGTGCTGGGTTCAACACGCGGAAGTAATTTACCAGGTCTTTATCAAAAATTGTTAAATACATCTGCTAAAATTGTTGATGTACTGAGTGACAAACCGCACGCGGGAATTTTACAAAAAGCAAAACAGCTGGGATTATCCAATTGTTATATTCCAATCGTAAATTTTGAAAAAAAATTAAATGCGCATTTAATCAATAATGGTACGGATTTATTGGTTTTAATTGGTTTCATGAAAATCTTAAGTCCTTTCTTTGTGTCACGGTGGAGAAATAAAATCATCAATGTCCACCCTTCTTTGTTACCAAAATATGCGGGATTAATGAATCTAAATGTTCATCGGGCGGTTTTAGATGCGAAAGAAATACAAACGGGTTGCACAGTTCATTGGGTGACCGAACAAGTAGATGCGGGCGCTGTGATTCTACAAAAAAAATGTGACGTTTTTTTAAGTGATCATCTTGAGATTTTAAAAGAACGCGTACAACAATTGGAAATACCGGCATTAGTTGAAGCGATTGAAAAAATAAGAGGTTAATACTATGTCTAATCTAACTGTCAAGCGTGCACTTATTTCGGTTTCAGATAAAACTGGATTGATTGCATTTGCAAAAAAACTTTCCGAGTTGGGTATCCAAATTATTTCAACAGACGGCAGCGCAAAAACTTTAAAATCAGAAAATATCCCGGTTATTTTAGTTTCGGACATTACACAATTTCCTGAAATGATGTCTGGACGCGTTAAAACATTGCACCCAAAAATTCACGGTGGTATTTTAGGAAAACGTGATTTACATGCGAGTGAAGCGATAAAATATAATATCCCCTGGATTGATCTTGTTGTATGTAATTTATATCCTTTTTCACAAGCAGCGGAAAAAGGATTGCCTTTTTCAGATTGCATTGAACAGATAGATATTGGCGGTCCTGCAATGATTCGCGCTGCCGCAAAAAACATGGAATGGGTAACCGTTGTTAATGATCCTGTTGATTATGATTTAGTTGTTAATGCAATTCAAAATAATGAGATTGATTTAAATATCAGAAAAAAATTATCCGCAAAAGCATTTGCACACACTGCGCATTATGACGCAATCATTGCGCATTATTTAAATTCTGAAAATATGCCGGAACAATTGAATATCCCATTTAAAAAAATAATGAATTGTCGTTACGGTGAAAATCCGCATCAACATGCTGCTGTTTATCGCAATTTATTAGAAAATGAACCTAGTATTTTGGATGCTAAATTATTACAGGGAAAACCATTATCGTATAACAATGTCAATGATGCTTCAGCTGCGCTAAATACACTGATTGCGTATCAAGAGCCTGCCTGCGTAATTGTAAAACACGCCAATCCTTGCGGTGTTGCAATTGCGGAAAAAATAGAGGACGCATTTGAAAAAGCGTGGCACGCGGATTCGCTTTCTGCCTTCGGAGGTATTGTTGCATTAAATAAAATGTGCACTGAAAAAATTGCTGAATTTTTAACAAGCGTTTTTATTGAAGTGATTATAGCACCCGCATTTTCGGATGCCTCTTTATCGCTATTTTCAAAAAAACCCAATATTCGTGTGTTATTGCAGGAGAATTGGCCTTCGCAATTTCCAACGCATTCTCCAAAATGGATTAATGGTGGTTTATTATGGCAGACTGCTGACGACAGTAGATGCGATGATAAAAATTTTCGTGTGGTTACCAAAGTAAAACCGACGGATGCAGAAATTTCTGCAATGCGTTTTGCTTGGCCTGTCCTCAAGCAATTAAAATCTAATGCTATTTTAATCGCAAAATCAGATGTGACACTGGGTATGGGTATGGGGCAGGTTTCACGAATCGATGCAGTTGAGTGTGCGATTAAAAAGGCAGGTAGTCAGATTGAAAATGCTATTCTAGCTTCAGATGCGTTTTTTCCATTTACAGATAACATTGAACTAATCGCTAAAACACAAATTAAAGCGATTGTGCAACCCGGCGGTTCTATTAAAGATGAAGCGGTGATTGCCGCTTGTGATCATTATGGCATCGCAATGGTGTTTACAGGACAGCGTTGTTTTAATCATTAAAAAAGTGCGCGGAGAGAAATAATGATTGGTATTGTAATGGGTTCTCGTTCCGATTGGCCAACAATGCAATATGCATTCACAATTTTAGAAGAGTTAAAAATTTCTCACGAAGTAAAAATTGTTTCAGCGCATCGCACACCAGATTTATTATTTGAATACGCAGAAAATGCTGAAAAAAATGGATTGAAAATTATTATTGCAGGTGCTGGAGGCGCTGCACATTTGCCAGGCATGCTTGCTGCAAAAACATCTATTCCCATTTTAGGTGTCCCTATTCTATCAAAAACATTAAAAGGAATAGATTCATTGTTGTCGATTGCGCAAATGCCAGCAGGCATTCCTGTTGCGACATTTGCAATAGGTAAAGCAGGCGCTACGAATGCTGCGTTATTTGCCGCCGCTATTTTAGCGCTGAAAGATAAAAGTATTGCGAATCGATTAAAAAAATTTCGTGCGAAACAAACAAAAAAGATATTAAAAAATTTGGATCCGCGGCAATAGAATGAGTGAAGTGGTTTGATGAAAACAGTTGGAATCATCGGTTGCGGACAATTAGCGCAATTACTCGCGATGAGCGCTTATCAGCTGGGTTATAAAACACTGTGTTTTGCGCAAGAAGAAGAGTGTCCCGCAAAACGTTTGAGCCCACTCTTTATTGGAAAATTATCTGACGTGGATGCCATAAAAAAATTTTCAGAACAGGTCGATGTTATTACGGTTGAAAATGAGAATTGCGATGTTGACCATTTAAGGCAGTGTGAAAAAATAAAACCGGTTTTTCCAAATCCTGACATTATTCAAATCGCACAGGATCGCTTGTTAGAGAAAAATTATTTTCAGAAATTAAATATACCGACTACTCAATTTTTTGAAATAAACTCCTTGGATGATCTTAAAACTGAAGATGGTTTTTTGAAAACGCGAAGATTTGGTTACGATGGAAAGGGACAGGTTCGAGTGTCACAATATTCTGATTTAGCGCTGATGTGGAATGCATTGGATAAATCCGCTATTTTTGAGCGTTTCGTTGATTTTGAAGCAGAGGTATCACAGCTTGTTGCACGCAATAATTCGGGTGATATTCAATTTTTTCCATTAATTAAAAATAGGCATCAGGAAGGAATTCTGCGTGAATCGCAGTTTGCCGATTATGTTGGATTAGAAAAAATGGCACAGGATTACGCAAGAAAATTGGTCGAGTCACTCAATTATGTTGGTGTGTTGGCAATCGAATTTTTTGTACATGAAAATCAATTAATCGCAAATGAAATAGCACCGCGTGTGCACAACTCAGGGCATTTAACAATTGAAGGTTGTAATGTCAATCAGTTCGAACAACACTTGCGCGCGATTTTCAATCTACCTCTCATAAAACCAAAAATAATTCAGCCTGTTAAAATGATTAATATTATTGGAGAATGGCCTCAAAACTTAGGGCGGTTTTCGCGTGTTTATAATTATGGAAAACTGATTAAGAAAAATCGAAAATTAGGCCATGGAATCCTGGTAACACAATAAAAAAATCACGTCATACCGCGCGAAAGCGCGGTATCCAGAATGAATTAACGCTTCATTGGCTTTCCCATCGATGGGCGGCGCTTGAATTTTAATTTTAATATATTCGCCATGTTTACCACAAATTTCTGATTTTTTGGCGCCGGGTTGCAGGTAGATTTTGACGGTAGATGTGTGAGTCATAATGAGGTATCCTTGAATGATTTTATTTTATCATAAGGCAACTCGGGATTACGCGCGCAGCGGTTTGGAAAACGATTCAAAAGCTCGAAGAATATGGGATTAATGTACAATCAGTGAAAGGTAAGGGTTACATGCTCTCCTCCCCGCTTATTTTATTAGACGCCAATAAAATAAAAAAACGACTAAAAAAATCTTCTGAAAAAATAACCGTGTTAGAAAAAATTGGATCGACTAATGATTATTTGAAATTGCATGCAGATCAACAAGTATGCCTTGCTGAAATGCAAACCCAAGGTCGCGGGCGTTTTAATCGTTCATGGCATTCCCCCTTTGGTCAAAATATTTATTTGTCAATGCGATATGCTTTTCAAAAAGACCTGAGTGAATTGTCTGGATTAAGCCTGATTACAGCGCTCGCTGTTTGCCGCGCGATTGAATCCATCATATCCATTCGCAATTTAAAAATTAAATGGCCAAATGATATTGTCATTGGATCGGAAAAAATTGCAGGAATTTTAATTGACGTGAGCGCTGAATCTCACGGATATTGTGATGCTATTATTGGCGTTGGCATTAATGTGAATATGCAAAACGCGGCGAAAAAAGAAATCAAACAGTTGTGGTCCTCATTGCAAAAAATCACTGGAAAATATATAGATCGAAATGTATTAAGTGCTGCAATTATAAATACAGTATCAGATGAGATAGCGCGTTTTTCGAAATTGGGTTTATCTGATTTTGCAAAAGAATGGGCAGAAAAAGATGATTTATTTGGAAAATCCGTCGTGATGCTTTTGGAACAAAAAAAAATAACTGGCATTGGTGCAGGTATCAATGCGCAGGGGCATTTAATGCTGAAAATGCCGGATAAAACGCTGCGAGCGTTTTCATCGGGAGATGCCAGCAAGGATCGCGTGTAAAAATTACCTTTTTTTTGGAATCATAAATGAATATTCAGCGCGAAAGTTTTTCTGATCCTTTTTTTGATAATCAGAATTCCTGGAGTTCTGATAACAATATTCACAAAGATCTTATTGCTACGAAAAAATACATTTATGATCCATGCAAAATGATAATTTCCACACCGATGATGGAATCTGAAAGTGCTGAGTATGGGGCTTTTACATTTAAATTAAATGATTTTGACATCAGATTTCGCGTTGCAAAAATCACTCCGACTAAAACGGGGCAATTTGTGACACTATGGAAAAGATCAGCAGGTGAACCAATTCAGCCGTTTGATGCTTCTGATCCAGTGGATTTTGTTGTTATCTGTGTTCGAAATGATAAAAATTTCGGGCAGTTTGTGTTTCCAAGCCCTGTTTTATGCGAAAAAGATATACTTTCAGTAGATTCAAAAGGTGGGAAGCGTGCCATTCGAGTTTACCCACCGTGGGACGAAACCACGAGCAAACAAGCTAAAAAAACACAAGAATGGCAAATGAAATATTTTCTGGAGATACCTGAGAATCGTTCTGTAGATTGTGTTCGAGCTAAATTTCTTTACTCAGGACATTAATGTAAGTGGCACCTGGTCGAAGCTTCGGTAGTCCCGGGCCGGAAGTGTCAGATTAGATCGGAACTAATGCACGTCACTTGCAGCGAGTCAGGAGATTTTAAACAGGCTCTTAGTATAACACATACTCTGAAATAATTTTTTAATAGCTTACTTCCCTGTCGCCCACGCCATATTTAATTTCTTATGTTTGTGTGCGCAATCACGCAAATAAAGATTAATAAGCGTTTGATAAGGAATATCACTGTTTTGTGATAGTTTTTTAAAATAATCAATGGTATCGGAATCAAGCCTTATCGTGACTTGTTTTTTTAAATCCTGAATGTAAGGATTTCTTTTTGCTTTTGAAAAATCATATTGTTTTTTCATAAATCGTTACCTTTATATTTATATTGCATCGATTCTTGTTTAGTTGCTTTTCTGGCTGAAATGATACGTATAATTTTGTCTTTTTTTCGATAACAGTGAATCACAACCAACATACGTGAAGCCACACTCAACCCCAAAAGTACAAACCTTTCCTCATCATTAGAATGCTCTGGATCATGAATAATAATCGCATTTTCATCGTAAAAAACAGTTTTAGCTTCGTTAAAGCTAATTCCATGTTTTTTCTGATTGACAGACGCTTTTGCAGCATCCCATTCAAATGTCATACTTTTCATAATTATATTATAACTACATTGTAGTTGTTTTCAAGACCATTGGTTTAGATGATCCTATGACGGTTTTGGACTACGTCGGGAGATGCCAGCAAGGCGTGAGTAGAGCATCTTTCATGTCTTGTTAAAGGTCTGATACTCACCCGACATGAACTCTTTTACATGCCACGCGTTTCACCTTCACTTTTTTGTTCTTCCGTCTTAGTAAGTTCAGTTAACATTTTTTGCAAGACGATGTCAAATTCACCGAGTTTTGCTGATTGTTCAGTCTGATTTGAAAAATAAGCGGAAACTTTCCTGTTTTTTTCTATTGTAATTTTTATTGATTCGATAATGTTAGCTTTATTTGATGCATTGTGAATGGCAGAAGTGAGTTGTATTGTTAATGCGTTTTTTGCAGAAGACAATTTTTTATTGTGTATCCATCTTGAATTATTCTTCTGCATGTAATTTTTTAAAGCAACCATTAAATTTCCTTTGAGCATACGAAATTTAACCGAGGCGGCGTCAGAATGCGGTGGATGAAAAATATCTTCATGTGGATTAACTGAAAAAATGGGTGAATGAAAGTGGTAATAAATAATACCCAAGTTGGATAGGTATTCATATTCTTGGTTTCCGCTGGGTTGAATCCCACTTCTTTGAACGAGATACGCATCCGCTAAAGCATGAAGAAGCGCCTCATTGTTATCTAACTTTTCAATTTCTTTCGTAGTTAGCAATGGGTAATTTTCTGCTAAATACTCCAAAGCTAATACCGTAACGCTAGGTTCCTCATTTTTATAATTAGTGGCTTTACCGCTGCTTTGCAATCTAACAACATGCGTGCACAAACATTTTTCGATATTTTTTTCTACTGAGGTATCAACGCTACCGTTAGTAGATGTATCGAGTATTTTTATTGTTGCGGGTAAAATAGCTAAACCTAAATCAATGCAAAATATTTTTTTATCTGATTCTCGCTTGATAAAATTTTTTAATTGATGTGCGTCATACACAATTCTTTTTGTGTTGGCATAAATATTAATTATTTCGCTTGAAACTTCTTTGCTGCTAGGAGTTTTTCCAGCTACATAGGGACTTAGCCAACCGTAATAAGGTTTATTGGCAACTCTAGCATTACCTAACTTTTCACCATTGATGCTATTCCACACTAAAACAGCATTCTCAGGGATGTCGGTTGATGGAATTGCAGAGTTTGGCGTAAGCGGTGATTTTACTTTGGGTTGCTTGAAAACATACAAGCTTGTCTTCGACAAATAAACATCGTTAAACGCACCATTGCCCAGTAAGCGATCAAATTCAATACCCTCTTCATGAAAAATAGGAATCACTTGCATATTACAATCTCCCGTCTGCCGTTTTTTAATTGTCTTTTATAACTCCGTATCTCTGTACACGACAAAAAAATTACCGCGTCATTCCGGAAATTTTTGTACTCAAAAATTATCCGGAATCCAGTGTTTTTCTCCTAGATCCCGGATAATTGCTAGCGCAATTTCCGGGATGACGAGTGCTTTTTAAATTTCGTCGTGTACAGAGACTCCGTATACACTTTTCACATTCAATCTGGATAGCTTCTTTAATTTTTTAAGCGTACTTCTTTTTGAAATACGCTGAGGGCAATAGAAATAATAAGCGTAAAAACGACAACACTAAATCCTAGTAACACCGATATTTTGATCCAATGCGCAATGAGCATTTTTATACCAACAAAAACTAAAATAAATGCAAGGCCATATTTTAATAAATGGAATTGATGATTCATATTTGCCAGCAAAAAATACAACGCTCGCAAGCCAAGTATCGCAAAAATATTTGAAGTAAAAACAATAAATGGATCATTGGTTACTGAAAAAATAGCGGGTATGCTATCAACCGAAAAAATTAAATCAGTCACTTCAACTAAAATAAGCACTAAAAAAAGCGGCGTAAAATACAGCAATCCCTTTTTAAAAATATAAAAATGCTCTTTGTGTAGCTCATGAGTAATGCGCAGGTGATTGCGCATCCATTTTAAAACAGGGTTTTCTGACAAATTCGGTTTACGATTTGCGAAAATAAACATTTTTATCCCTGTGATCAGCAAAAACAATCCAAATATATATAAAATCCAAGCAAATTTACCGACCAACCAAATCCCTAGCACAATTAAAATTAAGCGCATCACAATAGCGCCAATAACACCAAGCATCAAAACACGGCGCTGATATTCCGCAGGAATAGCGAAGTAATTAAAAATCATTAAAATAACAAAAATATTATCTACCGATAAAGATTTTTCAATAAGATAGCCGGTTAAAAACTCAATCGATTTTTGATTGGCAATCGCTGTTCCGGCCGTGTGATTGAGATAAATCCAAAATAAAAAATTAAACAAAAAAGAAAGTGAAATCCAAACGATTGTCCATGTAAGCGCTTCCTTGGTGGAAACGCGATGCGTTTTTTTTCCACCAAACAGAAAAAAATCCGCAAACAACATGCACGCAATAAATACTAGAAAAGCGACCCACATCCACCATTGACTAACCGTGTGCATCAACATTTCCATTCATGTTAGCTTCATCCACCGGGTTAAACTAACGTTTAACCAAGCAGCTTCTAATACTTTATTTCAGCTTATTCATCAGGGTCGCCATAAATTCCATCGGCAACGGAAATACAATGGTTGATGTTTTATCGCCAGCAATATCAATTAAAGTCTGTAAATACCGTAATTGAATTGCCGTGGGTTGTTGTGACAAGACGCCAGCGGCTTCTTGTAATTTTTGTGCCGCTTGAAATTCACCCTCAGCATTAATAATTTTTGCGCGACGTTCACGCTCTGCTTCTGCTTGCGCTGCAATAGCGCGCACCATCGTTTCATTTAAATCCACGTGCTTCATTTCAACATTTGATACTTTAACACCCCAGTTATCGGTCGCTGAATCCAAAATCAACTGCAAATCTTTATTTAATTTTTCACGCTCTGCTAATAAATCATCGAGCTCGTGTTGACCCAATACCGAACGCAATGTGGTTTGCGCCAATTGACTGATCGCTTCATTATAATCTTCAATTTGGATAATGGCTTTTTCAGGATCAACGACACGGAAATAGACAACTGCATTAACACGAACAGACACGTTATCGCGTGTGATGACATCTTGGCTGGGAACATCCATTACCACTGTACGCAGCTGAACACGCACCATTTGTTGGAAAACAGGGATGATGATAATTAACCCGGGCCCTTTCACTTTCCAAAATCGGCCAAGCATAAACACTACACCACGTTCGTATTCTTTTAAAATATTAATTGCACTAAATAACACGATAGCAACAAAAATAATTACGATATAAATAGCCATACCCATATTAAACTCTCCACAAGAATCTCAATGATCAAATGCTTTCACAATTAATGTCAAGCCATCAACACGTACCACTCTGACCGACTGCCTATTATACAGTAAATCTTCGGATTTTACGCCCCATCGTTCACCATTTATCAATATCCAAAAATGATCGCCATCTTGTTCAATCACACCAGTTTTCCCAACTAATGTTTGCACACCACTAACAACAGATTTATATCGTGAGCGCAATAACAATTGCGTTAATCCAATTAAAAATAAGCCACTCGTAATGGTTATGCCGGCGATCAACTGCCATGGTAATATAAATCCCGGTATTTCAGTATCAAATAACAAAAACGATCCAATGACAAAGCTGATAATGCCACCTAAACCAAGTGCACCAAAACTTGGAAAAAACACTTCAGCCACCATGAAAATAATACCCAGCACAATTAAAATAAATCCGACGTAGTTAATCGGCAATAATTGAAAAGCGTATAACGCTAAAAATAATGCAATCGCACCAATTACGCCAGGCGCCACATATCCTGGATTCATAAACTCAAAAAATATACCATACACGCCAACCATTAATAAAATGTATGCGATACTTGGATCAGTAATGACAGTGAGTATTTTATCGCGCCAATTGGGTTGTATTTTCAGCAAGGTCACATGCGCTGTATTGATTTTTATTGGAGCATTGTTTACCAACACAGTCTTTCCATTTGCCGCTGCTAATAAACTGTGGATTGTTGGTGACACAAAATCAATCACATTTAATTTCAAGGCTTCTGTTGCTGATAAGCTAACTGCTTGTGTTACCGCGATTGAAGCCCATTGTTCATTGCGTCCACGTAATTGTGCAAGACTGCGAATATAAGCTTTCGCATCATTTATCGCTTTCATTTCAGACGCATTTTTTTCTGTGTCGCTATTAGTATTTTTATTTTCTTTATCTTGTTTTTTTTGTGATGTAATACTAACCGGTGTTGCCGCACCTAAATTTGTTCCTGGCGCCATCGCCGCAATGTGGCTTGCATACAGAATATAGGTTCCCGCGCTTGCAGCTCTGGCGCCGCTCGGATAAACATAGCTTATAACTGGAATTGCTGAGTGCAAAATAGACTTAATAATGCCGCGCATGGAGGTATCCAAACCACCTGGCGTATCCATAGTTAAGACAATTGCTTTTGCATTTAATTTTTCAGATTCTTTAATGCCTCGCTCAATATAATCTTGTACTGCAGGGCCGATAGCTCCTTGAATATTTAAAACCGTCACTGTTGGATGTGTATTTTCTGATTGCGCAATAGCCCCATGAAAAAACATCAGCCCAGTTAGTAAAGCTGCGCATAAAAATAAGCGCGCAATGATAGAATATTTATTTCGTTTCATTAATATTTCTTCCATAATCATCTTCATATCTCACTATGTCTCGCTCCAATACTTTTCCATACGCCACTTCAAACACGCACGCTGATGTTTTGCCGATGATGCGATGTTTTTTTGTTTTTGGTACAAAAATAAAATCGCCCTTTTTTACATCGAATGTTTTACTGCCAAGAACAACGGTTATTTTACCGCTTAAAACAAGCCATATTTCGTCACGATGCTGATGACTTTGCAAGCTCAAACGAGCACCTTTATTGACAAATAATTTTTTTGCCCACTGTGAACGTGATTTTTTGAGAATGGTATAGCCGCCCCAAGGACGTCTCACTTCAGGTGTTTCTGTTGACATTGATGATTACCTCAGCTATCAAAACCTATTTGCACTATATCCGCTTCTTGCTGTAAAAATCCCACCGCGTAGGTTAATTCACCGGCAGCATCAGAATGAATAACAAACAAAGGTTGTTCTTTATCAACACGCATTCCAAGTGGTGTCAGCAATTCAATTCCAGCCGCTTTTGATCGCGGTGCGCCGGCAAGTTTTGCTAATCGTGACAACATCCGATTATTAATCGCAATCACTTTTCCTGCTTGTTTTGCCGTAACAACGTGCTGATGTTTTGCGATGGGCGGCGTAAACAACCCTCCCTGTGCTTTGCAAATTGCTTGAAATTTATTCCAAGCTTTTCCACTATTTAAAATTTTGGTGGCAGTTTCTTTTCCTGATCCTGCAGGTATTTTATTTGAAAATTCAAATAACAATCCCGCTAATGTTAATGCGCGATCACGCAAATCTTGCGGTGCATTTTTTTCATTTTGCAATACTGCCAACACATCTTTCGCTTCTAATGCAGGGCCAATACCTCGCCCCACAGGCTGTGATCCATCAGAAAAATGCACTTGAACACGCACGCCTAATTTTCTGCCCACATTAATCAAGAATTTTTTTAATTGACTTGCCATCATGTCACTGCGTACTTTCGCAGTAGGACCTGTCGGAATATCAATCAAAATATCCGTTGAACCCGCGGCAATTTTTTTTGATAAAATTGAAGCAACCATTTGCCCTTCGCTATCCAAATCAATGGCGCTTTCCACGCGAATTAAAATATCGTCTGCGGGGCTTAAACCTATTTTGCCACCCCATGCGATGCATCCATTTTCTTGCTCAACAACCTTACGCATGGTTGCAAGATCCAAATCAACGGGTGCTAATACTTCCATCGTGTCTGCCGTACCCGCGGGTGAAGTGATTGCGCGTGACGATGTTTTTGGCATTAACAACCCAAATGCCGTCACAATGGGAACGATCAGCATCGTGGTACGATTTCCGGGTAAGCCGCCAATACAATGTTTATCAACCACCGTTTCTGAAGGCCACGTTAAACGATTTCCAACGCGAATCATCGCATCCGTTAAATGCGTAATTTCATCTTCAGACAATCGACTGTCAGCGCAGCTCGTCAAAAAAGTAGCGATTTGAATGTCTGAATAACGTCCTTTAGTGATATCAGCAATAATTTGATTGATTTCATCCTGTTTCAACGCTGTGCCGTATACTTTTGCGCGCACATAACTCATCGAATTCAGAATGCGCGGATGAGATAGAAAAACTTGCCCGCCCTCTTCTGCTTGTAAAAATTCCCACGCATAATTTGATAATCCTGCTTCGCCCAATCCCAGCAATTCTGAATCCACGGTATTTAATGTTGCAATGAGTGAGCGGTCATTCAAAGTGACTTGAACGCGCGCTTGCGTTTCAAAGCCTTCTGAGCGGCAGATATGACAATCTTTTCGCATATAAATAACAGGTTCTTTATAGGTATCAATTCCTAAGCGCTTTAAGCGCAATGGATGAGCTGTCGTTGTCATGCCAATTTCCATTTAGAACCAGCCTGTTTACGCGCGCGGCTCTTTACTTTCATAATCCAAAAAATCGTACAACGTTTTGCGATCTTGCATTTGATCGATCATATTTTTTTGTGTACCGTTTTTTCGGATGGATTGAAATACCGCAAGTGCTGCGTGATTCATCGCGCGAAAAGCACTGAGCGGATATAAAATGAATTGAACCCCCGCACTTTTTAATTCGGCAACTGTAAACAACGGTGTTTTTCCAAATTCGGTGATATTCGCTAACACTGGAACAGAAATATGTTTGCAAAAAATTTCGTAATCTTTCAGCGTATAAAACGCTTCCGCAAAAATTGCTTCAGCACCCGCTTTTACATACGCTTCTGCTCTTTTAATCACACCATCCATTCCTTCAGATGCCATTGCATCTGTTCTCGCAATCAAATAAAAATCAGCATTTTTTTTTCCGGCAATCGCTGCGTGCAAGCGCGCCACCATCTCGGGAATTTCTACCAACATTTTATTGTCACGATGTCCGCAACGTTTCGCCGCCACTTGATCTTCAATGTGCGCGGCTTTAGCACCTGCTTTAATAAGCTGCGATACAGAACGCTCAACATTTAATTCATTTCCCCAGCCTGTATCCATGTCGACCAACAGAGGCAAATGAGTGATGCTTGTGATGCGACGCACATCGTCGCACACATTATCTAAACTCGTCATGCCCAAATCAGGCAAGCCATACGATGCATTGGCACATCCCGCGCCGGATAAGTAAATCGCGCGATAGCCTGTTTTTTCTGCCATAATCGCGCAATATGCATTAATCGTGCCGATAATTTGCAGCGGATTTTCAGCTTGCAATGCCGCTTGAAATGTTGACATGGAATGCGTCCAATAATTTTTGATGAATCCCGCCGAAACTTTTATTACTCATCACGAGCACATGATCGCCAGGCTTCGCTTGTGTGGCCACTGTGTTGATGATATCAGAAACTGAATCATGCGCGAAAGCGCGATCCCTTACTGCAACGAGCATGCTCATCACATCCCAGCTTTTGTCTTCAGGACAAAGCACGTGCACGATACTGGCTTGTGAAAATGCAGGGCCGAGTGCTTCCTTGTGCGCGCCTGCACGCATGGTGTTGGAGCCAAATTCCGCAATCGCAATAATGCGCGCCTGCCCCACTTGCTTTCGCAATCCATCAATCGTCGTGGCGATTGCTGTTGGATGATGCGCAAAATCATCGTACACCGTAATATTATTGACACATCCACGCACTTCCAATCGGCGTTTCACATTTTGAAAAGTTGCAAACGCTTTTTCAATTGCCGACACACTCGCGCCAATGGAATCTGCCGCAGCGATTGCTGCTAATGCATTCATCACATTGTGTTGGCCGATGAGCTGCCACTGTATCGTCGCGCGTTTTTCATTTTGATAATACACATCAAACACACTGCCGTCAGTTTTTTGCAACATCGCATGCCATGCATTATTATCACCTGTGATAATTTTATTTCCCCAGCATCCGCGCGCAATCACATCCGCCACATTTGCATCGGTTGCAGGAAAAATAACGGTGCCGTTACTTGGAACACAACGCAATCCATATTGAAATTGTAATTTAATCGCTTCAATATCAGGAAAAATATCGGCATGATCATATTCAATATTATTAATAATGAATGTGGTTGGATGATAATGCATGAATTTCGCACGTTTATCGCAAAACAAGGTATCGTATTCATCTGCTTCAATCACAAAATATTTTCCACCACCGAGCCGACTCGTGTTATCAAAATTTTTTGGAACACCACCAATTAAAAATCCGGGATTGAATTGAGCAACTTCTAAAATCCAAGTGAGTAATGCGGTCGTTGTGGTTTTTCCATGTGTGCCAGAGACAGCAAGCACATGCTGATCGCGTAAAACGTTCTCGTAAATCCATTGCGGCCCTGAAATAAAATGTAGGCGTTGATTTAAAATAAAATCCACACATACGTTGTTGCGTTTCACTCCATTGCCGATAATCACGCAGTCCGTTTTTGGATCAATATTTTTTGCATCGTAACCAATACAAATGGGAATCCCCGCCGCTTGCAATGCATCTGACATGGGCGGATAAACATTCACATCGGAACCTGTGACGTTGTGCCCCAGTCCACGCGCCAAAAGTGCAATACCGCCCATGAAAGTACCGCAAATACCGAGAATATGAATTCGCATAAAAAAATGATACCCTTTGCTGCAGAATGATGGAGTCCATTATGCCTAAAAATATCCTCTATGCACAATCCGGCGGTCCAACTGCTGTTATTAATAATAGTGCCTGTGGTGTGATTGAAGCCTCGCGCGCACTCTGCCCCGACAAAACCATGTTTGCTGCCAAAAATGGAATTATTGGCGTTTTAAACGATGAGTTGATTGACACTGGCGACGAATCTGCGGAAGCGATCGCGAGCTTGCGTTACACGCCTGCCAGCGCCTTCGGCAGCTGTCGTTACAAATTAAAAAAAATGCACGAGGATGACAGTGAATATCGCCGATTAATTGAAGTATTTCAGAAACACGACATTCATTATTTTTTCTACAACGGTGGTGGTGATTCGCAAGACACCGCACACAAAGTATCGCAATTGTCGGAAAAAATGGGTTATCCAATGGCGTGCATCGGCATTCCCAAAACCATCGACAATGATTTGCCAATCACCGACAATTCCCCCGGCTTTGGGTCAGTTGCAAAATATATTGCGATTTCAACATTGGAAGCGGCACTCGATGTAAAAAGTATGGCTGCTTCTTCCACTAAAATTTTTGTGTTCGAAGTAATGGGAAGGCATGCGGGATGGATCGCCGCTGCTTCCGGATTAATTCATCAAAAAGCAGGTGACCCGCCGCATTTAATTTTATTTCCAGAAATTGCGTTTGATGAAAAAAAATTTTTAAGCAAAGTGGATGAATCAGTTAAAAAATATGGATATTGCGTGATTGTCGCTTCCGAAGGCATTCGTAACGCAGATGGAAGTTTCATTCAGCAATCGGGATTATCAGACGCATTTGGTCACGCACAATTGGGCGGCATTGCACCTATGCTCGCGGAAAATATCAAAAAGAATTTGGGTTATAAATATCACTGGGCGGTTGCGGATTATCTGCAGCGTGCTGCAGCACATATCGCATCAAAAACTGATGCAGATCAAGCGTACGCGCTGGGAAAAAAAGCGGTGGAGTTTGCATTGCAAGGTGATAGCAATATCATGCTCACCATTGTGCGTGAATCATCCTCACCTTATCGTTGGTCTATTGGTAAAGCACCACTCGAAAAAGTAGCGAACGTGGAGGCAAAAATGCCGCGAGATTTTATTTCACAAGAGGGTTTTGGCATTACGGAAAAATGTCGCGAATATTTATTACCGCTCATTCAAGGCGAACATTATCCGCCTTATCACAATGGATTGCCGAGTTATGTGTCGTTAAAAAATAAAGTAGCGCAGGAGAAATAAATGAAAATTATTGTTAGGGGTATGTTGCTTTGGTTAATGTTGTTTACTGCCGCATTTGCAGAAAAAATCACCGTGACTTCACCCGAAAAACCAATTATTGTTCATTCTGTCAAACAGCGAGATTTTGTTATCGCACTGGCTGCGAACCCAACCACCGGTTATTCGTGGTTCTTGCAATCGTTTGATGACAAATTAATTGTGCCCGTACATCAAAAATTCATTCATCCTGAAAATAAAAAATTGATGGGTGCAGGTGGACTAAGTGTGTGGACATTTCGCATTCAGCAAACCGCGTTTATTGTGCCGCAAACGACGAACATTGAAATGGTTTATAAAAGACCGTGGAGCAATGAAGATGAAACAGTTCAGAAGTTTCGCGTGGTGATTGATTAATTCACTCGCTACCGCTCGTGTCTATGTGCATTGTGCATTTGGACTAGGGTGTCCAAACTCACCAAAACGCATTTCCCATGTTTTGGACCTCGCAGATCACCTCTCAGGTTGCTGCGCCAATACTTCCAATTTCCCGACATGCGGTAAAACATCGCGTCGCAGCTTGATTAATGAACCCCCGCAATTCATCGCAGAATTCTGCTCTGCCACACTAATCGCAATCACTTTTTTTGCATCCTCTATACTGAATGATCCGCAAAATGCTGACAACCGCGATGCAATTCGATCTGCATCTAAGTAAGCACTGAGCGCACCACCAACACTTGCCATCACTTTTTTTAAAAACGCAGCTATTGCATCTCCTGTCCACGATGATGCTACTGACACAGCAACACACTCAACGTCTTGCAATGTTGGCGCATGATCAAGCTGTGCGTGATGATTTAAGTTTAATGCCAATACGCTGAGAATTTTACCGGCGCCCAATCCAATGGAGAGATCAATCATCCAAACATACCCATTGGTAATATCGCGCACAAGTCCACCTGCTTTTTCAAATTCAATTGCCGCTTGTATTTTAACAATGGATAAGCGCATCACCCAGTTACTGATTGTCTGAGCACAAGGCGCTTTTGCTATTCCAAGTTTGCTGCTGAGAACTTTCAATACCCTGGAAATGGCACGAAACCCAATGCGACCCACTAAAAATAATGAAAGCGTGATGTGAATAAGCGTCACCTTGTCTGGCTTAATTGATAGTGCGGCGCCTTGCGATTTTAATTTTTCTTCAAGCACGACAATTTTTTTCAACGATGCATTGCGATTTGCCTTTATCCTGACAAGCTCTTTGCGTAATACGCGTGCAACAGCACCGCGGTTTTTTGCTTTTATCTTCCAGTCATCGCGAGCCTTGGTTAACTCCATTTGTCAAAAAAATGCAATAATACGCGCCATCTGGACACTCGCTAAGCAAAAATAATGGTGTTATAAAGTATGACCAACGATCGCATAACAGCAAAAAAAATTCCCGGAAAGCATTGTCGTTTTTGTGGCGATACTGACAAACCGTTAATTAAAACGCCATGCTGTCTGGAGTTAAAAATGCAACGCAAAAAATTCGTGAGGTGCTGCAAAAAGAAAATCCAAAATATTTTATCCGTGCCGATGTGAAATCATTTTACAAATCTATCTCGCACGGAAAGTTAATTTCGGATATTAAAAAATATTACGATGATCCGAAATTAATTGTCATGCTGCAAAATATTATTAAAAATCCGATTGATTCACCGTATGGTTACAAAAATCCTGATCATGGTATTGCGCTTTTTAGGCATACAGTATCCGCCGACACGAACGGTGGATAATACCAACATCACACATGCTGATGATGGCGCAGTAATCGATTCCAAACCTTGTGGGTTAAATAATGAGGGGGGAATATTTACTGCAAAATCAAACGCTTGGCGCTTCGCACATTGTTCCGCATCCGCGAACATTGCATAAAGCACGCGAACAAGTCAAATGGATGGTCGCCGATGGTGTCTCTCGCCCAAAGATCAAAAATTACCTTGTTCGCTGGTTGTGTTGGTGGGTAAGAACATCGGGTACTTGGAAACACAAAGAACTTAGCAATCAGTATATCGAATCATGTTGGAATCCCGCGGCAGCAGAAAATGCCACCGAGTTTCTTCAACACTATCTCACATCATCGCGCAACCTGTGCGAGACTGATGTGGTGATTTCGCTGGCTGCATAAATTTTCCAAGCCCGATGTTTTTGCTCGACACAATTTTTATAAAAGCGAACGAGCCCGACTCCGCCAGCGACTCCATGGAGAAGGCGACACCCAACACACGCACCGCCTGCACGAGCCGCCTCGCACCCACACAACCCCGCCGCCCAAATATATCAATACAACAACGAGAACCCAAATCAACGACGGAACGAATATCAGCAGTAGAACCTGCGAGGAGAAGAGATCGACGCGCGGGCATGTCTTTGTCAATATTTTGTGCGCGATTACAAATACCCTCTGCAATGTCCATCGAACGCTTTTTAGAGGTTTCAAGGTAGGTTTCTTGAATTAAACCAATTACAGGTTGCGAAAACAAACAAAGTTGATCGTCTGTCCACAAAGACCAGTTTTTATCATAAATCTCATACGCTTTAGCAAGAATAAAGTCATTATGCAGAGGGCGTGTTTTAGCAACATAGTCTTCTAATTTAGTTTTAAATTCTGCGATTTTTTGTTGTAATGCAGAGGTCGTGCCATCTGCGTTAGACACGTGATTAAGCGCGTTTCGCATCTCCGTTTGCGTTGCGCTATTAAATGCTGCTACAAGACCTTTGAATAAGCTTTGCGCCTCTTGCTCTTGTTGTTTAAAAAAAGCTGTAAAATCAGGCCTAAACACATTTTTAAATTGACGTGCCTTTTCTGCGGGATCAAGATATTGTGCTATTTCCCCAGCCATTTCTTCATCACCTGTGACCAATGCCACTTTAAATGCAGTGTCAAGGCGCGTTTCTGAATAGCTTTCTCCTTCAGGGGTAGATAATAACCTACTGCGATTTTCTGGATTGGTTTTTTCAATAATGTGCTTTAAAGCGTCAATATTTGCATCATGCGCCGCACTCAACAGAGCACCTAATTTAATATCAATACTGTAATTTAAAAAGTACAAACTTGATGTACTGTAATCACGACGATCAGGAACGGGCGCTGTGGCACAAAGCGCTGAAGAAACTGCCTCTAATTGGTCATGCTCATTAGTTATTTTTGGTGCAACGAGTCGCACAATAGCGGTATTAGAATATAGAAAAGAATAAATATACAAGAGCGTATCTTTAATCGGGGAAATCTTTTTTAAAAATTTTAGTCCATCATATCCATTCATTATTTGTGATAAATGGAGCATCAGTAATCGAAACGTGTAAAATTCATCATGCGTCATGGTCACAACACTGCGACCATAAAAAGAACTTGAAGTAACAACCAATGCAGTACCGCTTGGACCTTGTTGCGTAGTGAGATGGATTTTTTTGGGCGTGGTTTTAGTGGAGCTGGTTGTTGTTGCTCGAGTCATTATCGTTATCCTCTTGATACTGGTTTATATAAGAATGAATCATACAGGGTCGATCTTAAAGAAGCCTTAAACGGCGGTGAAGGTTTTTATAAAAAATGGCTAAAGTCAGTAAAGATAACGCTATAAGTTGGCGATCAGTTGTAGGAGGAATGAAGACCATGTTTCCGGGTCCATTTCCCAGGGAATGAAATCAGGTGATTTAGTGCGGTTTTGGACACCCTACATTTGGACATAGACGCGACCCGTAGGGAGCGAATCAATTACGACACACCGATGCATGCCGCGTGACACCATTCACAAACGACGTCCATTCGCATTTCTGATTGATTAAATAGGCTTCCTGCAGCATCACTTTAACTGCTGCAGTCGCTTGTTTTAAGTCACATTTGAATTCGCGAAGTTTTGCAACTAAATTATCCACCGTTGGATTGGACTGCCCCGAAACAGAAATCACAACGCTATTGATTTTTTTAGTTTCAGCGTTTGCAAAAAATTCAAAACGTGGACTCGCCGCCTTCAGTAATTTATCAAAAAAATATTTAGCGGGATCACCAATGGGTTTGGCAGCTGACAATGTAAATGGAAAATCCGGATGCACACAATACAATTGAGTGAGTGAATCGTGAAAACCAAAATATAGAGTCGTGGAGCTCGCCAAATACAATCGTTTCAAATTTTGATTGCGCACGTAAATTTGCAGCGGTGTTTTACCGCACAATCCAGATTGACGAAACAAACCAAGCTCCAATAAATCAAAATGCGTGATGAGAGAAATAGTATATCTTGCAGGAAATCGATATTGTTGCAAAAATGGATCCGACAACAGTGCGTAATTTGGCGCTAACAATGTGTCTCGAGTAATATTTAATAACACGATGAGTGTATTTGTTTTCCCTTCTGCGTCCGGAAAAACATGGCTGCGTTGGCGACCTGCTTCGTGACATAACGCTGGAAAATCAGATTGCGCATTTAAATCATAAATAGATTTTCCAAATTGAGCTTGTTTTTTATTTAATTCGCTCTTGATTGCCGATAAAAATAAATGTAATTGAAATTTTCCAGATAATTTTGATTCAAAATTTGACACGTGGAGATCTAAATCATGACGCAAAAAACTGAGTACGTCGGTTGTAGCTTCATCATAATATAACTGCATGGCTCTAAAAAATTTTCCATACAAAAAATTAATATTTTGGCTGCGATGCACAATATTTGGAATTTCGTTTAATTTTTCAAACGCTGCCAATTCGATTAAATCGTAAATATTAAATTTTGTTTTATATTCAATGTTAAATTTTATTTTAACGTGGTCCGGCGTTGCCAGTAGAATTTCAGAAAATTGCTCAACCAATTGCGATGTGATCGACCGATAGGGTTCAAATGGCTTTGGACGTATTTTGATGTAATGATCATTCAAAATAACAAGAAAGCGTTGCTGAATAAAAAGCGCTTGAGATTTCGGTAATTCTAGCGTGCCGTCTCCGTATCTCATCAGTCCCCCCAAATTTTAATCTAAGGTTCGACGATAACGTTTCCATGCAATCAACAAGACAACCAACATGAACAACACCATCGGCCAAATGCTTGGCCAGATCAATGCAATCGAGTTGCCTTTTAAAACAATACCACGCACAATCCTTAAAAAATAGGTTAATGGCAACATACCTCCTAAATATTGCGCCCATGCAGGCATCCCGTAAAACGGAAACATAAATCCAGACAGTAATAATGACGGCAAAAAGAAAAAGAAGGCCATTTGCATCGCTTGCAATTGATTTCGCGCGATACTCGAAAAAGTTAATCCAACCGACAGATTTGCCGCAATAAAAGGCAAAACAGACAGTAACAATAACCACACACTGCCGCGCATTGGAATATGAAATAAAAAATAAGCGCAGATTAAAATAATCATTACTTGAATGTAGCCCATAATTACATACGGTAAAATTTTTCCGAGCATCACTTCGAGCGGACGCACAGGTGTTGCGAGCAAATACTCCATCGTTCCGCGCTCACGTTCACGCGTAATCGCCATACTTGTCACCAACACCAACGTCATTGTTAACACGACACCCAATAATCCTGGCACAATATTGTATTGCGTAATTTCTTCCGGATTGTATTTTGCATGAATGATAAAATTTGCATTCGGCGCAGCATTTTTTAATTCCGCTAAATTACCCGTTAACCAACGATCGAAAACAGAATAAGTTAATTGCTGCATCGCGCCAACAGCGGCAGTCACGGCCACCGGATCTGATGCGTCCGCTTCAATTAAAATTTCTGGTTTGGTATTTCTAAAAAAACGTTTAGTAAAATCAGATGGAATCGTAATGACAAATAACACTTTTCCCGTCGCTAATAATTGATTGGCTTCCGACATGGAGGCGGGCTCATTTACGATACGAAAATAATTTGAATTTTCAATGGCGCGAACTAATGTGCGCGTTAGCACTGAATGATCCAATGACACGAGTGCCGCGGGTAATTGTTTTGGATTGGTGTTAATTGCAAATCCAAATAAAATTAATTGAATGAGCGGAATAATAATAATCATACCAACCGACACATGATCACGCATCATTTGAAAAAATTCTTTTCGCAGCACTGCGATCATGCGTTGAAGTGAAAAACTCATTCTGTATTTCCTTGCAAGGCAATAAATACATCTTCTAAATTAGTAAGACCGGAAGCTGCGATCAGTTCACTCGCAGTGCCTTGCGCTAATAATTTTGCATAAGAAATATAGGCAAGCCGCGTGCAGCGCGCCGCTTCGTCCATGTAGTGTGTGCTAACGAGTATCGTCACGCCCGCTTGCGACAGCGCGTGAATTTTATCCCAAAATTCTCGACGCGCCTTAGGGTCAACACCCGCCGTCGGTTCATCTAATAACAATAATTCCGGATCGTGTAATAATGCAGCGGATAATGCAAGGCGTTGCTTCCATCCACCAGACAACGTCTCGGTTAATTGTGTTCGACGCTCCGTTAATTTTAATTCTTTCAACACCGTATCGATTTTATGTTCACGATCTTTAATTTGATACAAACGCGCGGCAAAATCTAAATTCTCTTCTATCGTTAAATCACCGTACAAACTAAAACTCTGCGTCATATACCCCACTTTCTTTTTAATCGATTGCGCATCGCGACGCAAATCAAAGCCCAAGCATTGTCCATCGCCACCGTCTGGCGTAAGCAAACCACAAAGCATGCGAATCGTTGTTGTTTTGCCACTGCCATTAGGTCCCAGAAAACCAAAAATATCACCGCGGTGCACTGTCAACGAAATTTTATCAACCGCAATTTTTTTGCCGAATTTTTTGGTGAGATCGGTGACTTGAATGACGATGTCATTATTCACTGAATGAATACCTCGATTGGCTCGCCCGGATTAACTTTTAAAGCAGTGCTAGCATCCATCGATGCTTCTATCCAATACACCAATTTTGAGCGGCTCTCTTCGCTGTAAATCACGGGCGGCGTGTATTGCGCACGCGAAGAAATATAATCAATCGTTGCAGAAAGATTTTTTGCGCATCCATCACACGTAAATGAAATCAGTTGACCCAAATGAATGCCGCTTAATTTTTTTTCTGGAATGAAAAAAATTAACAATCGATTTTGATTCGGTAAAAATTGTATAACCGGTTTTCCAGCGGGCACAAATTCATTTTGTCGAAATAATGTGTCTTGCACGAAACCATCCGCAGGAATTACTACATTCTTTTGCGACACCATCCACTGATATTTTTCTACGGATGCACGCGCGGCGTTTACTTTCGCTTCTTGCGCTTCAATTAAATTCGTACGAGCGCCTAATTTCGCTTCTGCTAAATTGGCTTGTGCTTCATTTAATTTTTGCAAATCCGTTTGATGCGTCGTGCGTGATTGATCCAACATCGCTTGACTCACTGCACCCGTTTGTCTGAGCGATTGATTGCGATCCAACATTTTTTTAGAGTAAGTCACATTCGCGTGCGCTTGTAAAATTTGCGCTTCGAGTCGTTTGATAATCGTTTCACGCGCACCTAATTTTAAATTTTCTAAATCTCGTTCCGCGGATTGAAATTGCGCTTTGGCAGCAGATAATTCTGAGCTTTCAGGTTGAGGATCCAATTGAAATGCAACCTGTCCCGTTTTCACGGTCTCACCTTTTTGAACCGCAAGCTGGATCAATTGACCAGAAACAGGTGAAGACAAGTAAACGTAGCGGCCTTCGACATAACCAAGATAGGGGGTTTGATGGTGGCTGCAAGCGCAAATCAGACATAGCCCTGCGCTGATAAACATCCCTGTGACGCGTCGCATAGTGATTTCCAATAGTAAGTTATTCGATTATATCAAATATACTCACCCCGCTCACACTCCCGTCCACACTTTTTCGCGCGTGATTTCATGAAAATTCAAGTATACAATGGTCTGATGTGTCAAATTCTTAAAAAAAACGCATTGTTCGCAGCTTGGTTGATTGCATTAATTGCATTGTTATCGACGCTGTTCATGCAATATTTTCTCAATTGGCCCGTTTGCGTGCTGTGCTGGTATCAACGCATCGCGATTTATCCACTGGTGATTTTATTGGGAATTGCAGCGTATCGTAATGATCATGGTATCGTTCGTTACGCTCTGCCTTTTTGTGTTTTGGGATTTTTATTTGCGTTGTATCAGTATCTCGAACAAATGATTCCGGGATTTGCGCCCATCGCTGTTTGCGCGCAAGAATTATCATGCAGCACGATTCACTTTCAATGGATTAAATTTATCACACTACCATTGCTGAGCATGGTGGCGTGTGTGGCAATGGGGTTATTACTACTGATATAATGGTACGTTACGTAGAAATGGAGTAAGCGACATGAAAAAAAGTATTACTTGGATTGCGTTGACTTTATTGTCTTTAAGCATGCCGCCAATTTTCGCAGAGACACCTCACGAACCAAAAGCGACCGTCACATTTTCTGTAACACCCCGAATTGATTCAATTACTTTGCCAAACAATCTCTCACCCGGCACACGAATAACACCGGATCAAGTCATCGCTCATTTTCATTTGAATCCAACAACTTTCAAGCTCTCCATTCGCGGACTTCCGCTATCAATCCCGACTAACAGTGATCGTTATTCATTATGTTACATTGAACAATATAACCTGGCATTGAAAAAAGCACTTTCTGAATGGAAAAACGGTGGGCGCACTTGGAAAAAATTAATCACAACAGCGGAAACATCTGCAAACGAAAGCTTGGCAGATTCATCGAAATATCTGCAAGCAGGAATGAAAAAAGCAATTACGATAGCGGTAAATAACCGCAGGGATAGAAAAGACGTTGAGGCAATTGCAAAGGGTGTGGCAACACGATTCCTGAAAGCTAACTTATTAAAAATAAATACTCAGGCAAAAAAAGAAGCACAAAAAGCAGTAACTGACACGACGCAACTGTTATTTAAAGATATGCCGAAAGCACTTTCGTTATACGCGAAAGTAAAATGTGAGGAAAAGAGAATACATAATCCATTTGGCAATGGAAGTAGTCATGCAAAGACACCTAACCACAATTCTTCATCGCAGCAACTACAATCAAAACAACAAAATGTCACATTCATTTGCTACAAATCGGAAGCATTATTCACTGGAAAAACAACTGCGGCTGCACTTGAGCGCTGTCAAAAGCATTGCACACCTTATGCGGGCGTCGGCTGTCTCAACCTTTCTGCGGCGAATCAGCAGGCGAATCAGCAACTACGATCAAAGCAACTACAATCAAAGCAACTACAATCAAAACCGCAACAATATAGTTCTACCTGTTTGGGGTCAGGCAAGTCGTTTGTTGCGTCAACTGCCAGCGCCGCAGAACGGCTTTGCAACATTTCCATGTGTTTCACGTCTGGTGGTCTTATCGTGAGTGGCAACGGCTGTACTACAGCTGTTCCCGTTCGGTAACGATGTGGCTTCGATTTTATTTTGTATTCGCCTGCAAAATTTTCTGCGTATTGTTCGCTTTCGTCGTCATGCCTAAATGACGATACGATTTCATCATAATTTTTAACGCAGGAATCATCGACGGCGTGCGATCGTAATGCGCGACCACTTCTGACGCGCGATTAATCGCTGCGACATACGCTTTGCGATCATAATAAAATTTTGCGATACCCGCTTCCTTTTCCGCAAACAAATTACGAATGTAACGCATGCGCGACAAAGAATCGGAAACGTAAGGGCTATTCGGAAAAGTATGCACAAGCTGATCGAAGGACTCATAAGCGCCTTTTAAATTCGATTCATCCATGGGCGCTGGATTAATCCCCACTTTGCGTTGCAGCCACGTAAACCCTTCGGTAAACGCGATTACACCGCGCATGTAATACGCATAATCTGCATATTGACCTTCAGGGTACAAACGCAAATAACGCTCAGCGGTTGCCATCGCTTCTTCATTTTCATCATCTTTGTAATACGCGTAAGTCAGATTGATTAAACCAGACTCCGCGTACTCACCAAAGGGATATAACGCATTCAGTGCTTCCAGACGCTTCACCGCTCTGTCATCATGCCCCTTGAGTAAATCTTCCTTGGAAGAGTGATATAATTGCGCCGCCGTTTGATTGCGGTAAGCGGAGAATGAATTGTGTATGCTATCGCTGCCGCAACCCGCTAATAAAGCAGCAACAGAACACGATAAAATAGCGACTAATTTTCTCATGAGAGCTCCAACAGTTCCCTTTAAACGTCAAATTTGAATGACAAAGATGATATATGAAAAAAATCCAATTCACCACAATCATTACTGACAATTTGAATGGTAAACGATTGGATGCAGCGTTGTCGCAAGCATTCACAGATTATTCGCGCAATCAAATTCAGCAATGGATAGAAGCCGGCTGGGTAACAGTGGATCAGAAAGTAATTCAAAAAACGCGTCACACTGTCAAAACGGGACAAGTGATCGAACTGCGCGCGACGCTTGAAGAAAAAATAGAAGCTGCCGCGGAAAATATTGCGCTCAACATTGTCTACGAAGATTCAGAAATCATCGTGATTAATAAACCCGCGGGACTTGTCGTTCACCCCGGTGCCGGCAATACTCACGGCACCCTGATGAATGCCTTGTTGCATCACGATGCAACACTCCATTATTTGCCGCGCGCAGGCATCATTCATCGATTAGACAAAGATACTTCTGGATTACTGGTGATTGCGCGCACCTTACCCGCATATCAAGCGTTATTAAAACAAATGCGGCGGCGAGAAATTCAGCGCGAATATCGCGCGATTGTGGAAGGAATTGTGATTTCAGGCGGAACAATTGACGCACCCATTGGCCGTCATCCCACTGCGCGTACCAAAATGGCCGTAGTGGAAGATGCTAAAGAAGCCATCACACATTATCGCGTCTTAGAACGTTTTGCAGCGCACACACTCTTGAGCGTGCAATTAGAAACTGGCCGCACGCATCAAATTCGCGTGCATCTCGCGCATAAACACTACCCCATCGTAGGCGATCGTATATACACAAAAAAACAAAAAAGTATGCGTATTTCCATGGAATTACAAAAAGAATTACAAGCATTTTCTCGGCAAGCCTTGCATGCGTATCGCTTGTCGCTCATCCACCCTATCACGCAACAACGATTAGAATGGACAGCACCGATGCCGGAGGATATGCAACGATTAAATAAATTACTGAGCCGTACACGTTAGATAGCAAAACACGTATATCTTCGCATTAAAATTGTCGTTATAATGCACAACGAAAATATGAAACGAGGGGTTGTTCAGCATGAAAGTTATTCAAGCATTGTCCATTTGCGCTTGTCTGTTAATACCCGCGATTACCTTCGCTCATGTGCCTGCAGGCGACGCGAATAGCTTGGCGCCCATGCTGCAAACTGTCATGCCGGCGGTCGTCAATGTGTCGGTTGTCGAAGAACAAATGAAACGTCTCAATGAAATTTTACCGGTGTCTGACACGAGAAAAGTGCCCGTAAAAGCATATGCCGTTGGATCTGGTGTTGTTTTTAATGCAGAAAAAGGCTTGATTGTAACAAATGCGCATGTGGTGCAAGATCAGAAAGCGATTGTGGTAACACTCAAAAATGGCGAACGTTTTCACGCAAAATTACTTGCTAAAGATGCGGATTACGATATCGCGATTTTACAAATTCACGCGCCGCATTTAACCGCCCTGCCCTTTGCTAATTCCGATACATTAAAAGTCGGCGATTTTGTCACTGCAATCGGGAGCCCTTATGGATTATCCCAAACCGTCACTTCTGGAGTGGTGAGTGCACTCGATCGTTCTCATCCGCAAATTGAAGGATACCAAAGTTTTATTCAAACTGACGCGCCAATTAATCCTGGCAATTCAGGTGGTGCGCTCGTCGATATGAAAGGTAATTGGATTGGCATTAATACTGCTATGGTAGCGCCTTCTGATGGCAACATCGGCATTGGCTTTGCAATTCCAAGCAACATGGCGCAACGTGTTGTCGAACAATTATTGAAATATGGAAAAGTGGAACACGGTGTGCTCGGTGTTATCGTGCAAAATATCACACCGGAACTTGAAAGCGCGCTGAATTTGCATACCACCACGGGCGCGATGATTTCTGAAATTGTTCCAGAAACTCCTGCTGCAGCCAGTCAATTAAAAATTAAAGACGTGATCACACGTGTCGATGGTCATGTGATTAAAAGCGCAGAACAATTGCGTAATGTGTTGGGGCTGGTACATCCGGGTACATCCGCACAAGTCACTTTGCTTCGCGATGGAAAAACAGAAACGATTCCCGTCACCATCGCCAACCCTAAAACATTGCAACAACCGAAAATCCCTTACTTATCTGGCATGCGTTTACAAAAAATAAACGAACTTGAAAAAGATGGAACGCATTTGCAAGGTTTAATGGTAACAGCACTTACTGATGCAAGCACCGGTGCCTTAGCAGGCTTAGCATTGGGCGATGTCATCACTGCTATTGATTCCAAACCCGTGACTACCATCGAAGCGTTACAAACGTCATTGGCACAGCAACAAAAACCGTTGTTGCTTTCTATTACACGCGGTAATAATAATTTTTTCTTAGTGTTGAATCGGGAATAATATGGAACTGACTCAAAAAAAAATAACAATCACTTTAATTGTTGCTGTCATTCTTTCAATCGTGTTTTATAGTTTAGTTTTAAAAAAATCAGCTCACGCGACTTTACATCATGACACGGTGCTTGTGCGTGTCGCCCCGCCAACACAAAAAACCATTCAAAATATAACGACTGCCACAGGCACATTAGTTGCGAGAAAAAGTGCGGTGATCACACCGCGCGCCGCAGGTTATATCACACAAATTAATGTGCATGAGGGTGATACAGTTAAAGCAGGCCAACTATTATTTACGTTGGATAATCAGACGGAAAAAAATGCATTGTCTGCAGCGCAAGCAAGTTATGCGCTCAGTCAATTACAATTTTCGCGCGATGCAAAATTATTGCAGCGTGGATTTATCACGCAAGACATGTATTACGGTGCTAAAGTGACACTCAAGCAAAATCAAGCGGCACTTGCCACAGCGCAAACTAATTTCGATCAGCGCGCTATCACGGCACCCTTTGCGGGAACCGTTGGCAGCTTGCCCATCAGCATTGGTGACTACGTCAATCCAGGTACGCAACTGACGACTCTCGTTGACAATCAACATTTGCGCGCAGAATTCACGCTACCGGTGCATGATATTGATCACATTCAATTGCATCAAGCACTCACCATTACGAGCGCTGCGCATCACCATCCACTCAATGCCAATATTTCTTACATTTCTCCTGACGTCGATCAATCCACGCAAACCATCGCCGTGCACGCAAAAGTGAACAACACTGCGGCACTTTTTAAACCAGGAGAATATGTCACCATCACGCAAAATCTTGGGAGCGATAAAAATGTATTGTTAGCGCCTGAGCAAAGCGTGCTTGCAACTATCAACGGTTATTCTGTTTTTATCGCAAAAAATAATAAAGCGGTTCGCGTGCCAGTAACACTTGGGTCTCGTGTCAAAGGGGATGTGGAAATTACCGCGGGATTAAAGTTGAATGACGCGCTAATTGTTGCTGGTCAAAGTCAGCTAAAAAATAATGCGCCAATTAAAATTGATACGAAGAATTAACCATGAATTTACCCCAGTTTTGTATCAAACGTCCCGTTTTTGCAACCGTTTTGAGTTTAATTCTTGTTGTTATTGGCATCATGGGTTATCACAATATCAAAACGCGATTCTTTCCGCGCTTTGAACCCGCAAAAATTTTTATCACCGCATTTTACGACGGCGCCAGTGCAAAATTAGTGGAAAGCACTGTCACAACACCACTTGAGAAATCCATTAGCGGCATCGAAGGCATCGATGACACATATTCATCGAGCAGCCAAGGCTCAAGCTTCATCAAAGTAGAATTAAAACCCGGCGTCAATGTGTATGACGTCACCAATAAAATTCGCAATCAAATTGCGATGGCTGCCTCATCATTGCCCAACACCATTCAACCCCCGCTCGTGCAAATCGGTCACAGCGATATGGATTTAATGGATATTGCCTTCAGCATTCAAGGCGACAAGCTCAATGTGTTGCGTGATTATTTAGATCGTTACGTCACCGATCGTATTGAGCAAGTGCCAGGAATTTCGATGGTGAGTGTGACGGGTGCAAATAAATATGCGATGCGCGTCACATTGCATCCCGGCAAAATGACAGCGTTTAACATTACCGTGGATGATATTCGCCAAGCGATTACGAGCAGCAATTTGCAGTTGCCCGCGGGTTTTATCAAAACACCGACGATGAATTTTCCCATTACCGCAAAAACAGAATTGAATAACGCAACACAATTCGGCAACATCGTTGTGAAAAATAATCACGGGCAATTGGTGTATTTAAAAGATATCGCAACCGTTGCATTGGGCAGCGACACCAATTCAAAATCGATTATTCGCGTGAACGGCAGTCGTGCAATTTTGCTGTCGGTATACAATACGGATGATGCTAATCCCATTGACGCCTCCGCTCGCGTCAGACATTTATTGAAAAATATTCAAGCGCAATTGCCACCCAACATTCATTACACGATTACATTTGATCAAGCGACTTACATGCAAGCGAGCATCACGGAAGTATACAGGGCCATTGGCATCGCGATTTTATTTGTCGCTATGATTATTTTTCTCTCGCTTGGAAAATTTCGCTCAGCATTGATTCCCATTGTAACAATTCCGATTTGCATTTTAGCAACGATGGGGCTTATGTATTTTTTGGGATTCAGCATTAATATTATTACGCTGCTCGCGATGGTGCTATCAATCGGTTTGGTGGTGGATGATTCAATTGTGGTGTTGGAAAATTGTCATCGTCATTTGGAGCATGGCATGACGCGACTGCAAGCGGCGATTCAAGGCAGCAAAGAAATTGCAACGCCTGTCATTGCAATGACGTTAACGCTCGCAGCCGTTTACGCACCCATTGGTTTAATTCAAGGACCGGTAGCACATATTTTTGAATCCTTTGCATTCACGCTCGCAGTTGCGGTAATCATTTCAGGATTTGTGGCACTTACTTTATCTCCCATGATGTGCTCAAAATTTTTATCGCCACATTCTGTGAAACAAAACCAATTCAATGCCACCATCGAGAATTTTTTTATTGAATTAACAATAAAATATAAAAAAATATTATCCTGGGTGTTATCACATCGATTAAAAATTATTGCGATCACTTTGTTTTTAGTATTCTGCGGTTTTTTTGTGATTAGCGCTTTACCCAAAACTTTTTTACCAAATGAAGACATGGGATTTTTAGTCACGACACTCCATTCCGAATCTGGAACCAACAATGAATTCTCAGGAATTCAACTAAACACGCTCAATCAAATTTTATCGCAACAAAAAGATATTCAAACCAATGTATCGCTTTCTTTTGAGCAAGCAAGTGAAGACAATAACAACACGATTTTTTCCACGTTAAAAAATTATGGTGATCGACATCAATCTGCGAATGACATCGCTGCTTCCGTCAATCAATCCATTCACCAAATTCCTGGATTAGATGCGGTTTCTTTTCCGCCGTCATTTGGTGGCTCAATACACAGCCAAATTGAATTTTATATTATGGCGCCAGCAAGTTATCAATATTTATATCAAGTAAGCAATGCCATTTCAGCGGCACTGAATCAATATCCCGGATTAAAAAATGTGAAAGGCAATATTCAATTTAACGATCAACAATATAATTTGACAGTCAATCGCGCGCTCGCCAATCAATTGCAAGTGCCTATTAGCAGCATCGATAACACCATCGCCACATTGCTCGGTGGCTCTGCCGTTTCTAATTTTGATTTGAATGGACAAACCTATGATGTTGATGTGCAAGCAGAGCCATCGTATTTGTCGAGCGTTGAAGCAATGGAAACGCTAACGGTTGCGAGCAGCACTGGAAAATTAATTCCATTGTCGAATTTAATTTCGGTATCATCATCGCCATCACAAAGCGACAGACTGCATTACGATCGTTTGCGTGCCGCAGTGATTGGCGGCGAATTGACACCAGGATATTCAATGGGCGCTGTCGTTTCTTATTTAAAAAATGCATTGCCCACGTTGCTGCCTGATCAAGTTAAATTTGCTTTCAAAGGGCAAGCGCGCAACATTGAGCGATCATCGAATTCCATGTTGATGATTTTTTCGCTTGCCTTTGTGTTTATTTATTTAGTATTGAGCGCGCAATTTGAAAGTTTTGTAGATCCGCTGATTATTTTGCTTGCGGTGCCGCTCAGTATTGTGGGCGCACTGGTCTCATTAAAATTAATGGGCGGCTCAATTAATTTGTACACCGTAATTGCGCTCGTCACTCTCGTTGGATTAATCGCAAAACACGGCATTTTAATCACGCAATTTGCCAACAAATTACAAGAAGCTGGAAAATCGGCACAAGAAGCATTAGTGGAAGCCGCCAGCATTCGCCTGCGCCCCATTTTAATGACAACCGCAGCGATGGTATTTGGTGCATTGCCATTATTGTTGGCAACGGGCGCGAGTGCTATGAGTCGTGAACAAGTGGGTGTTGTGTTTGTGAGCGGCCTACTCTTCGGCACATTTTTTTCGTTGGTATTAGTGCCGATTGCGTATAGTTGTTTTGCGGGATTGAAGCAATGGAAGTGGGAGCGATAGCGACCACGTCTCAAATCGCCACACTTAATCCGATAAATCCATTCAGCTCGCCATTTGATGCGGTGCGAGATGTGCTCGCCACATATTCCCCCGCCGCACGAACCGCGACAGTTTTTGTGAAATAATAAGCAAGCTCGCCACCGATAGTCGGATCAATCTTGGTTTGATCGGTTGTGGGATAATATGCGGCACCCCCGATCGTGAAAGTTTGATGCATCTCTGAAGCCATGACGCCGAGTGTTGCCATCATTTGAATTTGATCTTCTGGATTAAACACATAACCAAAATTCGCTTCGAGCGCATTCATACTGGTTTTCACCGTCGATGGCAAACCGCCCAGCGTTGGCTTCGTCGTGTGCGAAAAATTTTGCAAGTAAGATAATTGCAAATCGACGTGACGACTCAATTGTGCGCCTACCCCCGCATGAAACCCATAAAATCCCCGCGGGACATTTCCCTTGGCGGTATAATTAATAGATTGCGTAGGATTGGTGACGGTTTGCGTTGTATCAGTTAGCAAACGATATGTGTAAGCGCCGCCTGCAAAAAAATAGGCGCCGTGACCCGTTCTGCCGTAATCAGGTCTGTCGCTATTAGCGCGTTCATAATAAATACCGAGATTGTTGCCAGTTACGTCTTCTTTTCCATAATCAAACCCGCTCGCAAGTGAGTTTGTGCAAAATAAAATCAAAATAATGAAAAAGGATAGAATTTGAACAAAAATACGCATGGTAAGCTCCGTATACCGATCAGACTCTTGTTAATAATATACCCATATTTGATCTTGGAAGCACGTGCTAAGCACCGCTCGTTAACACTCGCGGCTCTGATTTTCAATTGCGTAACAAAATTACTGCTGAAAAAATCGCTTCACGGAATCAAACCAGCTCGCCGTTTTGGGGCTGTGATTTTTATTATCTTGCTGAAGCAATTGATCAAACTCTTGGAGTTTTTGTTTTTGAGTGTCAGATAAATTGACGGGTGTTTCAATCACAACACGACACAACAAATCGCCAACCGAAGCGCTGCGCAACGCTTTCACGCCTTTGCCACGCAAACGAAATTGTTTGCCGCTTTGTGTTTCTACAGGAATTTTTAAATTAACGTTGCCCGATAATGTCGGCACTTCGACTTCACCGCCCAATGCTGCTGTTAAAAATGTCACGGGAATTTCGCAATGCAAATCATTTTCATGACGCTCAAAAATGGGATGTGGCTTCACCTGAATTTGCACATACAAATCACCCGCTGCAGCACCATGCAACCCCGCTTCACCCTCGCCACTTAAACGAATGCGATCACCTGAATCGACGCCTGCCGGAATTTTTACCGACAAAGATTTTGTATCGCGTACACGACCCTGACCGTGACAAGTAACGCAAGGATCTTTGATGATTTGACCGGTGCCCGCGCACGCAGCACATGGCTGAGCAATCGCGAGAAATCCGTGTTGAATTTGCACCTGGCCGCGGCCGTGACACCGGGTGCACGTCGTTTTGCCACTGCCTTTTTTAGCGCCGCTGCCATCGCACGTTTTACATGCAACCAATGTCGGCACGCGAAGTTCTTTGTGAGCACCATGCACCGCTTCTTCGAGCGTGATCGTGATTTCATATCCCAAATCAGCGCCGCGTTGTTGCTGCGCGCGACCCCCTCGACCACCGCGTTGAGCGCCGCCAAAAATATCACCGAAAATATCACCGAAAATATCACCCACGTTATCAAAACCAAATCCACCAGCGCCACCTCCTGTGCCACCGCGCACACCGGCATGACCAAATTGATTGTAAGCTGCACGTTTCTGCGTATCAGACAAAACATCGTAAGCAATTTTTGCTTCTTTAAATTTTGCTTCGGCTGATTTATCGTCTGGATTGCGATCTGGGTGATGTTTCATTGCCAAGCGACGAAATGCTTTTTTAATCTCGTCTTCGCTCGCGTTTTTGGAAACGCCCAATACTTCGTAATAATCGCGCTCGGGCATGAAACACTCGTAAGAACCCGCTTGCTTACGCGCGCGGCTCAGATTTTATTTATTATCTTTATCTTTCACTTCTTCGAATTCAGCGTCCACGACACCGTCTTCTTTTTTCGGCTCGGACCCCGCTTGAGAAGCGCTAGCGCCAGCATCAGCACCGGGAGCTGCACCGCCGCTCGATTGCGCATACGCTTTTTGCGCGATTGCCGAAGAAACATCAGTTAATTCTTTTGTTTTCGCTTCGATCGCGTCTTTGTTATCACCTTTGAGCAATTCCTTGAGATCTTTCATTACAGTTTCTGCTTTGGATTTTTCATCCGCGCTGACTTTATCGCCCAAATCTTTCAGTGATTTTTCGGTGGCGTGAACAAGCGAGTCCGCTTGATTGCGCGCGGTCACTAATTCGTGGAATTTTTTATCTTGTTCTTTATTTTCTTCCGCGTCTTTCATCATCTTTTCCACTTCTGCATCAGACAAACCACTCGACGCTTTAATTACAATCGATTGTTCTTTGTTGGTTGCTTTGTCTTTTGCAGATACGTGCAAAATACCATTGGCATCGATATCAAAAGTTACTTCAATTTGCGGCATGCCACGCGGCGCCGGCGGAATATCACTCAAATCAAATCGACCCAACGATTTATTTGCGGAAGCAATTTCGCGCTCACCCTGCAACACATGCACGGTCACGGCAGTTTGATTATCATCTGCGGTGGAAAATACTTGCGACGTTTTCGTCGGAATCGTGGTATTTTTTTCGATGAGTTTCGTCATCACGCCACCCATGGTTTCAATACCCAATGACAAGGGTGTTACATCCAACAACAAAACATCTTTCACTTCGCCTGACAATACCGCCGCTTGAATCGCAGCACCAACCGCCACTGCTTCATCTGGATTCACATCGCGACGTGGTTCTTGACCAAAAAAACTTTTAACAACGTCTTGTACTTTAGGCATACGCGTTTGTCCGCCTACCAAAATCACATCAGAAATATCTGAATTTTTTAATCCGGAATCTTTCATCGCGATTTTACAAGGCTCAACAGTACGCTCAATCAAATCTTCAACCAGAGATTCTAATTTTGCGCGCGTGACACGAATGTTTAAATGTTTGGGACCCGATGAATCTGCGGTAATGTAAGGCAAATTCACATCGGTTTGTTGCGATGAAGACAATTCGATCTTCGCTTTTTCTGCTGCTTCTTTTAAGCGTTGCAGCGCCAACGGATCTTTATGCAAATCAATACCAGAATCTTTTTTAAATTCATCCGCTAAATACGTAATCAGTCGCGCATCAAAATCTTCGCCACCCAAAAACGTATCGCCGTTCGTCGCCAACACTTCAAATTGATGTTCGCCATCAACATCGGCAATTTCGATAATTGAAATATCAAATGTGCCACCACCTAAGTCGTACACGGCAATTTTGCGATCGCCTTTTTGTTTATCCAAACCAAATGCCAACGCGGCAGCGGTCGGTTCGTTGATAATACGCTTGACATCCAGGCCTGCAATTTTTCCAGCGTCTTTGGTCGCTTGACGTTGTGAATCATTAAAATAAGCAGGTACCGTGATGACCGCTTCAGTAACCGGGTGACCCAGATAATCTTCCGCGGTTTTTTTCATTTTAATTAAGACTTCAGCGGAAATTTGCGGCGGCGCTTTTTTCTCACCACGCGCTTCCACCCATGCGTCGCCATTATCTGCTTTGACAATTTTAAACGGCACCATTTTAATATCTTTCTGAACCATATCATCGGCAAATTTACGACCGATTAAACGTTTCACGCCATAAAATGTATCGAACGGATTGGTTACCGCTTGACGCTTGGCAGAAGCGCCCACGAGAATGTCGTTATCTTTTGTGTAAGCAACAATCGAAGGTGTTGTACGCGCACCTTCGGAATTTTCGATAACACGCGGCTTACCACCTTCCATGACAGCCACGCAGGAATTCGTTGTACCTAAGTCTATGCCAATAATCTTATTCATAAACGCCTCTTAAAAATCTCAACCAATTACCCAACTAGATGGGGCTAAACCCCTAAAATTCAAGTAGACACAATCACCATGGCAGCACGCAAAACACGCCCATTGAGCGCGTAGCCCTGCTCCAGCACTTGCAAGATAGTATGGGGCTTAGCATCCGCATCCGACTGCGTGGACATCGCCTCATGTTGAGCCGGATCAAACGCGTCTCCCACCGCAGGATTAATCATGATTATTCCATTTTTTTCCAGCGCCTTACGAAGCATGTCTAATGTTAATTCCATGCCATGACGCACGGCTTTTAGATCATTGTGTTTGGCATGATCGTCCTTCAAACCGCGAGCCAGGCTGTCCACTGCTGGAATCAAATCTGCTGCCAACCGTTCAACGCCAAACTTGCGCGCTTTTGCTACTTCCTGCTCCATGCGACGACGCACATTCTCAAGTTCCGCTTGCGCGCGAATTGCTTGATCCTGAAACTCCGTTGATTTTCTCTCAAGAATCATAATTTGATCTTGCAACGAAGCCGTCGCCTCGTCGCTTGGCGCGTCTTTCGAAATTAAATGCTCCTCATCTGGCAATTCTTGCTCTGTAAACTCTTTCCACTTATCTTCATTTTGACTCATGCGCCCACTCCCCTTATCATGTTGACAATATAGGGATTCAGTAATGCAATTCAAGGGATAGCGCGTGTTTTGGTTTAAAAAGTTTATTTCAGCCTACCTGTTGCCAACCCCGTTTGGTTTGCTGTTCTTGTGCGCGGGTCTTATCTTGCTGTGGTTTCATCGTGCGAAAAAAACGCGCCGGGTTTTTCTGGTGATGGGTTTTCTTGTTTTGCTAGCGTTTAGTGTAGGTCCGATACCCAATCTCTTGACTGAGCACTTGCAGTCACAATATCGCCCCATGCTCAATCCACCTGCAACGATTCATAAAATTGTGGTGCTGGGTGCTGGTGCTTCTGACAAAAAAGATGAGCCGCCCAATTTGTCACTGGATGCGGCTTCATTGTCACGCTTGCTAGAAGGCATTCGTTTATTTCACCTTATTCAAAAAAATAATCCAGATGCAAAATTAATTTTATCGGGCGGACGTGTTTTTGAATCACCCGCAAGCTCGGGAAAAATGCGCAATACTGCCGTGATGCTCGGCATGAGTGATCAAAATATTGTGCTGGAAAATGGTTCTCAAGACACGCGCGAAGAAGCCATACATTTGCGAAAAATACTGGGAAAATCGCCGTTTTTGCTGGTCACGTCAGCAACGCACATGCCGCGTGCGATGGCCCTTTTTCAACACGCAGGCACTCACCCCATCGCGGCCCCCACGCAATTTTCAGGCGCGCGTTGTCACATGTTTTGCTATATCCCCAATGCGACGAGCTTATTAAAAAGTGACATCGCTATTCATGAATATTTGGGCATTGTATGGGCGCGCTTGCGAGGATACATTGCATAGATAATCGGTGTTATGATATCGGGTATGCCAAAAAATACATTTCAAACCATAGCGCTTATAGGCCGCGCTGGAAAAAATATCGCTGACACACTCGATGCGGTGCATGATTATCTAATTCAAAAAAAACGCGCGGTGTTGGTGGAAGAAATCAGCGCGCACATGATGTCAAAAAAATCATTGAATACATTTTCAGACGAAAAAATTCCAAACGAAATTGATTTGATGATTGTAGTTGGCGGCGATGGCAGTTTGCTCAATGCGGCTCGTTTAGCGTTGCCAAAAGATATTCCCGTGCTCGGCATTAACCGCGGGCAGCTCGGTTTTTTAACCGATATTCACCCGGATCATTTGGAAAAAATCGCTGATGTGTTGAATGGAAAATTATTACTGGAGAAACGTTTTTTATTGCAAGCCACCTTGTCTCGAAAAATACTGGGCATGGCACTCAACGATGTGGTGCTGCTGCCAGGTGACACTGCGCAGCTCATCGAGTTTGACACACTCATTAACGGCAATTTAGTGTGTGAACAACGCGCCGATGGAATGATTATTGCAACCCCAACCGGTTCCACAGCATATGCGTTGTCCGCTGGCGGCCCCATTTTACATCCCCAATTAAATGCCATCGCACTCGTACCAATGTTTCCGCATACACTGAGCAGCCGCCCCATTGTTGTGGAAGGTGATGCACGCATTGAATTAATTATTCGTGAATCAAATGAAACATCGCCTTGCATCAGTTGCGATGGTCAAACAAAAATTTCCGTGAAACCAGGCGATCGCATTCAAATTCAAAAAACAAAAAAATCACTGCGGCTCATTCATCCCAATGATTACGATTACTATGCAACGCTGCGCGAAAAATTAGGCTGGCAAATGAGAGCGCGATAATGTTAACACACATCACGATTAAAAATTTTACCATTGTGCGCGAACTCACCTTGGATTTTCAATCAGGATTACACGTGCTAACCGGCGAAACCGGCGCTGGAAAATCCATTTGGATAGACGCCATACAAATCGGATTAGGCGAAAGAACCGACAGTAAAATTATTTATCCTGGTGAGATGAGTTGCGACATCACACTCTGTTTTGATTTATCGCAAATCCCTTCTGCAAAAAAATGGTTGTCGGAACATGATTTACCTAACGATGATTGCATTATTCGCCGTGTCATTGAACACGATAAACCATCACGCACTACCATTAATGGCATTCCAGTGCCGCAACAGTGGGCGCGTGATTTTTCAGAATTTATTTTATGTATTCACGGACAACATCAACATCAATTATTATTAAAAACGGAACATCAACGCAATTTGATCGATCGTTATGCGAAAAATGAAAATTTATTATTGCAACTTCATACGTGCTATGAAAAATATAAATCCGTTGATCGTGACTATCAAGCACTAGCCCTTAAAATGCAAAACAAGGCGTCGGATTTATCGTTATTTCATTATCAGTTGAATGAATTACAACAACTCGCTATTCAAGAAAATGAATACGACATATTATTTTCGCAATATCAACAGCTGCATCGCCTCAAACAATTTTCTGCGTCACTCAATCACATTCAGTTGCTGTTATCGCAAGAGGATGGACCGAATGCGTCTCGCTTTGCAACACAAGCGTTACAAGAAATGGAACGCATGCCAGCCAACGATGAAAAATTGGAAGAGATCAAATCACTTCTGCATACCGCAGTCATTCATTTAGATGAAGCCCGCAATTCACTCGAACAGTATTGCGATGAATCCAATTTTAGCGCAGAAAAATTAACGGCGTGTGAAAATCGTCTCGCAATTTTGCAAGACATTGCCAGAAAACATCACGTCGATCCCACGCAATTAAATGATATTGAAAATGATTTAGCTCAAAAAATTGAGCAATTGGAAAAAGCGGATGAATTGCTCAGTGATTTTGACTACCAAAAAAAAATGATTATGACAGAATATAATGCGATCGCTGATACATTAACCGAACGTCGAAAAAATGCGGCAAAAAAATTAAGCGCGCAAGTAACAGCAGACATGCAAACGCTGGGCATGAACGGTGGTGCATTCAACGTAGTACTCGACAAACATGCAAATGATCTCACCGCTTATGGTAACGAATCTATTCATTTTTTGATTGCAACCAATCCTGGGCAAGCGCCGCACGCCTTGTCGCAAATTGTCTCAGGCGGTGAATTGTCTCGCTTGAGTTTAATTATTCAAGTGTTGACCGCCGAAAAACAAAATACACCGACCTTAATTTTTGATGAAGTGGATGTCGGTATTGGCGGAAAAACAGCGGATTTAGTGGGTGATTTATTGCAAACATTGGCGCGTAGCGCACAGGTGTTGTGCGTGACACACTTGCCGCAAGTTGCAGCAAAAGCGCATCATCATTATCAAGCAGAAAAAATCACGGCGAAAAAATCAGTATCAACACATATTCGCACATTAAATCCAACCGAAAGAACAAAAGAATTGGCGCGCATGTTAAGCGGTGCTACGATTACAGAAAAAAGTTTACAGCATGCAAAAGAATTATTAACGACGTAATAGATCAGGGCTCCCATGCCTGAGTTACTAAAACGCTCAATTTTGAGGTGATTATGCCGAGACCCTCCTGGCAAACTAATGCCAATATCGCTGCCAAAAAAAATTTGCGTATCCAAATTATTCAGTCGTCCGCGGTGAATAATGCGCAAGTGCAATATCTCGTGCGCTACATTGGCGGATTTAACGCACAAGATCAAGCCATGGCGTTGCCCGCGGTATTGGATGCAATTCGTGGGCTGCATCGTCAGATCGATCAACAAGTCAATAATGCGGTAAATGCACAAAAACAATTGAATACTTCGGATTTAAGCAATCCCATTAATTTACAAAATACATTAATGAATCCAAATTCATTAACCAATTTACAATTATCCGATGCGACTGCGGCTCAAATGGATGCGCAAAATGCAATGGCATGGGCCGCACAAGCAGCAATAACCACTGAATTAAACAATGAAGCTGATGCGCTCACACAATCGCAATTAACACAAACAGCAACGGAAGAAGAAGAAAGCACTACCGTTCAAACGAGTAGTAGCGTGCAAACCGCCGATCATACGATTGATGAAGTGGCAGTCGGCGCTGCGGTTTCAAAAACATTAATGGATTTAGAATCGGGTAATGACGCAGCTTTCATCAAAGGTGTTGAGAAAGTATGTGAAAAATTAACGGGAAAAGAAGCAAAATTAGAAGATTTCTTTAAATCAGCAGAGAAAGAAAACGACAAATCTGAATCTGCATTTCCAACACCAAAACCTTCTGCGATTTTGAAAGATATTGAAGATAAAAAATAAATTAACGCTGAGCCGCGCGCGTTAGCAAGCGGGAAAGTTAATCACCATGAACGACCTACAAAAATTATTTCAATCACTTCAAGCCATCGATCACAATCAACCCGAAGAAAAAATTATTCAAGCCGTTGTGCCATTGGTGCAAGCTTGCATCGCCAACAAAGACCGCTGGTTTGAAAAACGATTTTGCGCGGTGAACGAAGAGCAAGGTTTTGGCTCACACTTAATCGCAGAAAACCCAGATCACACACTGCCCATCATCATCACTGCGTGGCCCAAAAATGGTGGCACACCACCGCATGATCATGACACATGGGCTGTGATTGGCTGCGTATTTGGTGTCGAAAAAAATGTGTTGTGGAAACGTCACGACGATGGCAGCAATCCTGCATATGCAGACATTACACCCGATAAAACAAAAGTATGCAGGTCAGGCGATATTATTACAATGAGAAAAAAAGACATTCACACCGTGAGTAATCCCGAAAAAGAAACATCCATTTCATTACATGTTTACGGAAAACATTTTAATTTCACGAATCGACATCAATTTGATCCTATCACCCATCAGGTGACGCCATTTATTGTAAAACAATTTAAATAATGTTTCGCGGCAAAATATGCGTGTTCCTATCTACAAGGTGAGTTGTTACCAATCCATGACAGCAACAATGCATCTTCCCCATCCGAATAATATTTTTTTCTTTCACCCACTTTCTGAAATCCACATGCTTGATATAATTGAATCGCTTCCGTGTTGGATGCGCGCACTTCCAAATCAATTCGATCGCGACGCATTTTTTCAGCCATCCAAATCACATATCGCAATAAACGCCCGCCAAAACCTTGCTGTTGATATTGTTTGTCAATGGCAATTTGCATAATTTCCCACGCGTCAATATTATTTCGTACAATCACAAACCCCGCGACGACTTTATCCAACGTAACAACCCATTGAAAATAATCATCCGTGAAACAATCGTGCAACACCGTGCCCGGCCAATCACACGGCGCTGTCTCCAAAATAATTTTCATCCGATCCAAATCTGCAAAAACAGCGAAGCGAATTTCTATTTGCATAATATCCTAGAGTGAATGGGTTGATGAGGGAAATCTAGCAACGCGCTCACTTGGCGCTCTTGGAATTTCCAGTGGTATCTCTATGGTAGTAATGGGTTCTGCAGTCGATGCTCGTGGTGAATCTGAACGCTCGCTAAATAATTGCCCCGCTCGCCCCGGTAATCGCGATGCTTTGGCGCTGCCCAAATAGCCTGCAAATCCCGCCAATACCGCTGCAAAAATTAACGCATCAGTATTCGCATTTTCTGCTTGCGCATCCAACACACCCAAACGAATTGCGCCAGCAACACTGCTAAATACAAAAGTAAAAAGCAATTGCAATGGTTTTCCTGAGAAATGCGATTCCAATGCGCGTCGATATCCAGCACTCGCTTTTCCAGAAATACAATCATAAGCAAATGCAATCAACGAAAATCCAATTCCGCAAACGCCATAAAATAAATCCGTAATTGCATCCGCGCGCAATACAGAAAATTTAGTGATACTAAGTGATGCACCAACCAATTCTGTAGTTTTTGAAGCTAACTGACTGTTGCGCATTGCCACCAGTTGCTCGATCAAAAATCGAAACGATTCTTTTTTCATTTTGCGAATAGGGGTTGAGGTGCTTGACAATACCTCGATAGGTTCAGGTGCTGTTATTTCTGGTGTTTCATTCGCATTCGATTTTTTCTCCCTGTCAAAGCCAGTCAAATATCCTGCGAGTACCAAAAATTTATTAACCGCTGCAATCCGATCACTGTTTTGCGCGGGATCACCCGACGATAACATTCGACGCAATAAAATACCGGACGTTAAAATAATCATGAACGCAATAAAAAGCGGTAAATTTTTACCAGAAAAATGCTCTTCAAATATTTTTAATTTTCCAGCTCTTGCCGCTCGCGGCGAGCATAAATGCCAAAAGCAAGACAGTATCAATATGCTGAAACCAAATCCGCCACAAAAAATAAATAACCACGCATTATATTGTGTAACGTTCTGTTGATAATCATTACCCTGATCTGATTTTTGCGACAGTGAAATCAAGCCACTGTTGAGAATTCCAAAACAAAAACTGATGATCTGTTCAAGCAATGTGTCAACCGCTCTTGGCCCGGCAACTTCTCGCATCACTATAACCCTTGGTCTATCCATATAAAGCTCCCTCAACATTATGATAAAATAGAGCGACTTTGACTAGGGTGTCGTTCTGGTAGTACCCGCTCTGAAGGTTGATTAACTTAAATTTTCAGATTTGAGGTGAGATTGAATGATAATTTGGCGAGAAAAGCGGAGTTGACACGCCAGTCAATGAGCATTTTCGAGGAAAATTATCATTCAATATCACCCAAAGATGAAAATTCTTTTGAAAGCGGGAAGAGTTGGTGTCGTTCATGCTAAAAAAACAGATCCTAACCTATAGCATTTTAAGTATCGTGATTCTCACGCTGGTCATCGGCGGTTACGCTTACTATTTGCATGACAAACGTTACCCCGGCACGAATGACGCCTATGTTCAAGCGCATGTCGTCGATATTGCCCCCCAAGTAACGGGGGAGGTGTCGCAGGTATTTGCGCATAACCACGCGCTCGTTAAAAAGGGCCAACCATTATTTTCCATTGACCCTAAGCCATTTGAAATCGCTTTAGTCAAAGCAAAAGCCAATTTGGATAACACACAACAGCAAGTTATTGCAGCAGAAAATGCAGTGACGGTTGCTAAAGCGCAAGTGCAAGAACGAAAAGCAGAGCTGCTCAATACTGAAAAAAATTATGATCGTATTGCCCCGCTCGTTTTGAAAAATTTTTATTCTAAAGCAGCGGGCGACAATGTTATTCAAGAGCTAGCAGTGGCCAAGCAAGCCGTTGCAGCCGCTGAAGCGCAATTAGCGCAGGCACAAGCGACACTTGGAAAAACCGGAGATCAAAATGCGCGTATTCAAGCCGCAACAGCCGCTATTGCCGAAGCGCAATTAAATTTGCAATACACCAACATCAATGCACCCGCCGATGGCGAAATCGCACAATTGACACTGCGCCCCGGGCAAATGGTTACCGCCTATCAATCACTTTTTTCGTTGGTTGAGAATAAAGAATGGTGGGTCATGGCCAACATGAAGGAAACCAAATTATCTCGCATTCGCGTTGGGCAGTCCGCGGTGATTTATGTCGATATGTACCCCACTCATCCGTTTAACGGCGTTGTCAAAAGCATAGGCCCTGGCAGTGGTGCGAGTTTTGCATTATTGCCCGCAGAAAATGCAACAGGCAATTGGGTGAAGGTGACTCAACGTTTTCCCGTGCGCATTCAAATCATCAACCCTTCGTCACAATTTCCGTTGCGCATTGGCGCAAGCTGCACTGTCACGATAGACACACAATCCCAATGACCAACGCCTATCTCTCGCAATCCAACTACAAAAAAATATTAATCATCGTAACTATCATGTTGGTCGCAATTTTAGAAGTGCTCGACTCAACGATTGTGAATGTGGCATTACCCAACATGATGCCATCGCTCAGCGCCAATCAAAATCAAATCACTTGGGTTTTAACGTCGTACGTTGTTGCTGCTGCCATGATGTTACCACTCACAGGATTTCTAAGCGATTTTTTTGGCACAAAAAATTTATTATTGATCGATATCGTCGGATTTATGATGAGTTCATTTTTATGCGGCACAGCAGATCAACTCAACGCGATGGTTTTTTATCGCTTATTGCAAGGCGGATTTGGTGCGGCCTTAATTCCTTTATCGCAATCCATTTTGCGAGAAAGTTTTCCGCTGGAAGAACAAGGTAAAGCGATGTCAATTTGGGGGCTTGGTATCATGGCAGCACCCGTTTTTGGCCCGACACTCGGCGGATACATTTTGGCACACGCTTCCTGGCGCTGGATTTTTTATTTGAATGCGCCCATTTGTTTTTTGGGATTAATCATGACCATCATCGTGATCCCAGAATCAAAAAAAATTGCCAGAAAAATAGATTACCTTGGCGTGTTGTTGATGTTTTTAGGAATCGGTTGCTTGCAAATATTTTTAGATCAAGGCAATTCCAACAATTGGTTTCAATCGAATTTTATTTTATTGCTTTCCGTAATCAGCGCTTTTTCTATTATTGTATTTCTCATTCGATCTGCTCAACATCCATCACCTGTGATCACTCTCTCTATTTTCAAAGACCGCAATTTCACTTTGTGCACAGTATTGTTGGCATTATTTTGCGGCTGTTTATTTGGATTTGTCACACTTGAGCCCATCATGTTAGAAAATTTATTTCATTACACACCCATGCTTGCCGGAAAAACGATGATTTCTATCGGGATTTCCAGTGCAATTGCGATGTGTATGGCATCGCCATTGATGTCGCGTGTTCCGATTAAATTCATTTTAATCGCGAGCTTATTATTTAGTGCGGCGGGAATATATTATTTTTCTGATTTGAATTTGGAAGCTTCGCAATGGAATTTTATTGTAGGAGATAGTTTTTTTGGTTTTGGCATGGGATTATTTATGGTACCACTGACCACCTACTCACTCGCCACCATCTCTGCCGATAAAATCACAGAAGCCGCAGGATTATTTTCTTACGGCAGAATGCTTGGTACTTCTGTTGGCGTATCGCTCTTGAGCACACTCGTTGCGCGCGAAACACAAGCCAATTGGTTGCAGTTGGGTGAACACATCAATCCGTTTAATAATAATTTGCGACTCTGGTTGTCACATCAACAATTGACGATACACAATCCGCAAGCGCTCGCAGAATTAAAAATGCAGCTCGCAATGCATGCCAGCATGATTGCATTTATTGATGCGTATCAACTGATTTTTATTTTAATGATTTTATTTATTCCGCTCGTGATGCTATTAAAGCATGTAAAATTAAATACTAATATTATCACTCACTAATCAACACATACGATATTTTTAAACAGCATCATTATTCAAACTATAACCAACGGTAGATACTGTTTGGTCGCGACGATCCATAATCACTTTTGCCGCATTACTGCCACCCGCAACTAAACTTACCGCAATCAGTGATCCATACACATCGCGCAAACTCAGGGGACCTGTCAATGCATTAAACCCCGGGGACAGCGACAAAATATTGGGTACCGATAACATCAAACCAAATACACCAACCAATTCACGCAACGTATCCATCACCAACTGCGCGCGCCATAAATTTTTCTGTGTTGTTGTGGATTCGGAATCTAGCCGCGCTGAAATAAAATTTTTGGCTTGTTCTATTTTGCTTAGATTTGCATGACCAGGCAATGATTTTGCAGTAAGCCCAAGTAACAGCATATCTGTCGCAAACAAAGCGGCCATGGCGATACTCAACGCAGCCACTTCAGCGGGCGGAATATTGTCTTGTTTTGCCACCACCAATTGCGTTAAAAACAAACCGAAAATTGCACCTATCCACGCACCTGCTTTCCCACACGTTTCATGAAAAGCCATCGGCCAAACAGTGTCTTTAATCTTGTTTCGAAGAAGGGCAACCTCAATCGTTAACAGTGTAATGAGTGCACTCGCCAATGCGTAAGCGATTTGCGAATGAGAATTCTTTTGAGTTAACTCTTTAAAGCGAGGATCAAATCGCGCAATATTCAATGCGCCAACTACAGCGCCGGGTGCTGAAAGTGTCGATAACGCATTTTCCCAAGTGATACCGATACGATTCAATCGATTGGGGCCTGCTGGTATTTGTGAATTTTCATCTCGAGGCAATTGATCATACATGCTTGGTGCTTTCCCGTATGATTTTAATGCGGGAATAGCAACGGTAGAAATAACAGCAAAAACCGCAAATGCATTTGCAACCCAATCCCAAAACTCGTGCTCATCTAATTTCCCTTGATCAAGCGACCAAACAAAATTCACAACAGGGAAAAAGATACCGGCGCTGTAACCCAGCGGAATCAAAGTGTTAGAAATTGCTTTTATTCTGTTTCTCATATAAAAACCCATCATTATTTTGTGCTATCTACTTTACCTGAAAAAGATTAAATTAATATGAAATGTTTCGCTCGCTACCGCTCGCGTCTAGGTCCAATACGCTGGGGTACGGAAATATTTCGCTCGTTACCGCTCGCGTCTAGGTCCAATACGCTGGGGTACGGAAATATTTCGCTCGTTACCGCTCGCGTCTAGGTCCAATATGTTTATTTTTGGGCATAGCCACGAGCGGTGTCAGACATCTTTGGACCTAGACACGAGCGGTAGCGAGTGAATAAAACAAGGAACTTTTTATGGACTGCCTATTCTGCAACATCGTCGCCGGCAAAATGAATACCTCTTTTATCTACGAAGATGACCAAGTCGTCGCATTTAACGATATTGCGCCCAAAGCGCCGCAACATGTGCTCATTATTCCGCGCAAACACATTGCCACGATCAACGACATCACAGAAACAGATAACCTCCTGCTTGCCCATCTCATTCAAACCGCCAAAACACTCGCCAAAAAATTAGCGATCGACGAAAGCGGTTATCGTTTGTTATTCAATTGCAATCCAAATGGCGGGCAGATGGTGTATCACTTGCACCTGCATTTGCTGGGCGGACGTAAACTCAACTGGCCACCAGGATAGTTTATGGATAGTTTTTTGCAATCACTCGTCGACGCTTTACAGCAAACGCAATCGCATTTAGTTTTAACGCTCGGTTTTATCGGCATTTTATACGCCATTCAAATTCTGAATGTCCTGGTTGGTTATCGGCTGAATGTATTGGGCATTTGGCCGCGCCATTTTTTTGGATTGATTGGTATCCCTTTCTCGCCTTTATTGCACGGTAATTTTCAACATTTAATATTAAACACGCTGCCCCTTTTTGTTTTTTCAAATTTTATTTTATTGCAAGGGCAAATGATCCTGATCCATGTAACCGTAATCATCGTCGTTTTGTCCGGCGCACTCATTTGGTTGTTTGGGCGATCAGCGATTCACATTGGCGCAAGTGCTTTGATCATGGGTTATTTGGGATTTATTTCAATTGGCGTTTATCATCAACCAACCGCGCTCTCGATTATTGTCGCGCTCGTCTGCGTATTTTATTTTGGTAGCTTATTTATAAATTTACTGCCCAGTCACGACAAATATGTTTCTTGGGAAGGTCATGTGTTTGGATTTATATCGGGGATTGCAGCAGCGTGGCTGATATAGCGCCACCCACTTAGCTTTATACTTTGTTGCAAGCTCGTTCGCCGAAGTCATGTACTCACTTGTACACTCCTTCGGCTCGCTCGCTTGCGCCGCGTCTAAAGCTAACTGGGTGACGCTATAACAGTGTGATTATTCATTTCGCGCCGCCACGCTTTCGCACCCAGCTCCCCTTGATACAACCCCGTCAAATGTCGCATCAAATAACGCACAGAAACACCGCGTTTCGCTTCGCGCGACACATACTTCAAATACTGCGTCACAATTTCCTCGCGTGATAAAACTGCTTGTTTTGAGCCATAAAATTTCTGATCAACGGCCGACAACCAATACGGATTGCTGCACACCACTCTGCCCACCATCGCACCATCAACGCGATGCAACTCTGTTGCCACCTGCGCATGTGTTTTAATTCCACCGTTCATAATAATTTCTAACCTGGGAAATAATTGTTTGATGCGATACACGCGATCATATTGCAGCGGCGGAATTTCGCGATTTTCTTTGGGGCTTAATCCTTTGAGCCACGCTTTTCGCGCGTGCAAAATAATTGTCTTGCATCCCGCTTCAGAAATCTTTCCCACAAAATCTTGTAAAAAATAATCGCTGTCGCAGTCATCGACACCTAAGCGTGTTTTCACGGTAACCGGTATTGAAACCGATTCGCGCATGCGTAATACAATGTCCGCAACAAGATCTGGCGTTTTCATCAATGCCGCACCAAAACAGCCGCTTTGCACGCGCTCACTCGGACAGCCCACATTCAAATTAATTTCATCATAACCAAATTGCGCTGCAATTTTTGCAGCTTGCGATAATAAACCAGGATCTGATCCACCCAGTTGCACGGCCACGGGATGCGCGGATTCTGAGAACGATAACAAATGCAATTGATCGCCGCGCACTATCGCCTGCGCGGTAATCATTTCAGTGTACAATACCGCGTGTTTGGACATAATGCGCAGTAAATGCAAAAAATGCCGATCGGTATAGCCCATCATGGGGGCAACACAAATGATGTGCAAACTGCTCTCTCCCATAAAAACGTCCAATTTTGGACGCTTTTTTACGAAAAATCTCTTCGAAATGCTCACATACTAACGTGTATGCGCTACTTTCTCATCAATTTTTCGTAAAAAATCGCCTCAAAATTGAACGTTTCAGTAATTCAGACAGGGAACATTTGATCTGGCATACGAGATTTTGCGAGATTTTTAATTCCGTACGCGAGAACTTTTTTGAATGAGGTGTAGCGTATAAAAAAATGCAACGATGGTGAAAGCAAGCAAAATCAATAATGCCACAGTAATATTCGTGCTTACGATGCCAAGCATACTGTAACGAAAAATATCGATGACATACAAAATGGGATTTAAATAGGCCAGCGTTTGCCAAACACCGGAAAGCATGTTCACGGAAAAAAAGACGCCGCCTAAATACGTGAGCGGTGTAATGACAAAAGACGGAATCCAAGAAACATCATCGAACGTTCGCGCAAAAATACCATTCAGTAACCCAACCGTTGCGAAAAAAAATGAAGTAACGATAACGGTTAACACCAACAATCCTGCGTGCATCAACGCCAAATGCGTAAATGACAAAGCAATCACGGTCACTAAAATCGCGACAATACTCGCACGAAAAATTGCGCTCGTAATAAACGCCAATATAATACAAACATTCGACATCGGTGAAATTAAAATTTCTTCGATGCTGCGCTGAAATTTCATCGAAAAAAATGCAGAAGATGTGTGAATATAACTGTTCGTGATGATAGACATCATGATCAGCCCTGGCGCGATATATTGCATGTAGGTAAAACCATTTTCCACTTGCAGCTTCGAATCAATAATGCGCCCAAAAATTAAAAAATAAAGCGTCATCGTCATCACAGGCGGCAACAATGTCTGTGGCCATATGCGAAACGTGCGCATCAACTCTTTACGAATAAATGTTTGATAGGCAATTAAATTTTCTCTAAGTCTCATTTTTTATCCGTCGTCAAGCGCACAAATAATTCTTCCAAGCGATTCACCCGATTGCGCATGCTGGTCACCGCAAGATGATTGTTATTCAAATACGAAAATAAATCATTTAATTTTTTGGATTTTTCACACTCCACTTCTAGCGTCATTGAATCAACAACACGAATCACAAAATCATCACTCGGTGGCAGAGGCGCTATTAGTGGTTTTTCTAAATCAAAAATAAACGTTTCCACATTCAATAAACTCAATAATTGTTTTTTCGTTGTGTCTTGAATAATTTTTCCGTGATTGATAATGGCGATGCGATCGCACAATGATTCCGCTTCTTCCAAATAATGTGTCGTTAAAATAATGGTTTTACCATCTTCATTCAGCATCTTTAAAAAACGCCACATCAAGCGGCGCACTTCGACATCAACTCCTGCCGTTGGTTCATCTAAAATGAATAATTGTGGCTCATGCATTAATGCGCGCGCAATCATGAGGCGTCGCTTCATACCGCCTGATAAATTACGCGCTATTTCATCGCGCTTGTCCCATAATTCCAATAATGACAAATATTTTTGCGCGCGTTCGCGAGCTTCGCGCCGAGGAATACCGTAATATCCTGCTTGATTCATCACGATCTGAATTATTTTTTCAAAAATGCCAAAATTAAATTCTTGTGGAACCACGCCCAAATGCGATTTGGCGAGTGACGGTTTATTTTCTAATGAATCACCAAAAATGATCACATCGCCGCTTGTTTTTCGCGTGAGTGAATTGATGATACTGATGGTTGTCGATTTTCCAGCGCCATTAGGCCCCAATAACGCTGTAAAACTGCCCTGCTCAACCGAAAGATCAATGCCTTTGAGCGCTTGAACACCGTTGGGATAGATTTTGCGGAGGGATTTAATATCGAGCGCTAACACGGTTTCCCTCACACTCACACTGTCACTGCGTTTTATGATTTATATATTTTGATACCTGATCAGTTATTTTATCCAACCAACTAGATACGGATCGCACTTCCGCTGGAATCAACGCATCGAAATGCGCGACGATGGGCTGAAAGTGCGGCGCTAATTGAGATTGCTTTGCAAAATCTGATTTTTGAAACGGGCTAGCATTAATCACCACCAACAGAATCACCGCAACCAATAATCCACGCGCAACACCAAACACAACACCCAGTATGCGATCAAAAAATCCCAATCCCGATGTCGTTACCAACGCATGCGCCAGTTTATTGATAAGCATGCCGATGATCATCACCACAATGAATGTCGCAACAGCACACACGACATATCGTGTTTTATCGTGAGGAATAAAATGGAACCATTGAGTAAAGATGGGGGAAAATTTAAGCGCTGCAACAAACGCACAAAACCAAGTGATCAACGAAATTGCTTCGCGCAAAAACCCGCGAAAGAAACTGATGATCAGTGACAACAAAACAATGCCAATGATCGCGTAATCTAATCCGTTAAAATGTGCAACCGTAGACATCATACTTCATACTTCCTTATTACGCCGTGCAGGCGAAGTTGATTTTTTAATTTAGTTTCCGTCATCGCTAATCGATGTTTATTAATTTCAGGGCCAACGTAAACCGCGATTAAGTGTTCCTTCCCATGTCTCACTGACTTGGTGTAAGCCTCAAAATGATGTTTGCGTAATTCTGCCACCATTGCATGCGCGTTTTTTTGGCTGGAAAATGCGCCCAATTGAATAGTCCACGCATTTGCTGAATTGTGAAGCTTGTGTGAAGCAGTGTGGTGCGCGGATGCCGCAGAAGATGTGTTTGACTGTACTGGTGTTGCCGGTGTTGACGGCGTTGCCGGTGTTGTTGGTACAATTGTCGGCGTTGTTTGTGGTACAACTTGTGGCGCCGTTACTGCAGTTGCCGCAGCTGGAGCTGGTGGCATGGGCGGCGTTTGCGGTGCTGTTACTGCTGATGTTGTCGGCTCTGACGTTGGCGATGGTGTAGTTGCCGTGGTTGGGACTGGTGGCATGGATGGCGACGTTTGTTCCATCGTGGTAGTCGTTGCAGACGATGCTGGCTCTGATGGTGACGTTTGCGTTGTATCCAATGCTGGAGCTAACGGAGTGGTTGAGGGTGAAGACGAACTTGGAATGGAAGGCGAGATATCAGCTTCTGCCTTAATCACTGGCAAGTTTAACGCGACTGGTTGAGCTGTAGGCGGCGTCGTTGGAATTTGAGTTGCTAACTTTTGATCTGACGCAGTGGGTTGTGTGCGATGAAATAAAAACGGCAAGATAACAAAAAGCACGCCAACAAATACCAACACTCCCGTGATGCGTTGTTTGGTTTTTTCTTCCATAGGTTTCACTCCTGTTTGCATGACATGCGGCTTTGAATCCATCGCTTCCCCGCCGCAACTGTGTGGAACGATCCAAAAATTAAAGCACGATTGCAGTGGTTTTGGCAATGTTCAGTGTACAGCACGTTCATGGCGTCATGCACCGTCGAAAAAAGACGGTACATTTTTCCCTGTTCACGCAAAAAACCAGCAATCACAGCACCATTCGAGCCCCGCTCTGCATTTTCCGAAATCAAACCACACACCAACCATACATCCACCAACGGCAACAACGGCGACACCGTTGCAATCATGTCCTTGTCTTGTAGCATACCAACCACCGCAATCGTCTGCGACACTGTCGGCAAACGCTGATACTGTGCTGCAAGCCACGCGCCCGCCTCTGGATTATGTGCCACATCTAAAATCATGGGAAAAGGAAAATCCACTTTTTCAAATCGCCCCGGCCAACTTGTTTTTGCAATACCCTGCGCACAATTTTTTTCTGATACCGGCAAGCGCTCATTCAAATTTTCCACGATAGATAATGCAGTCGCTATATTTTGCGGTTTTAATCGAGGTACTGGAAATGATATTGTTTTTTTTCCGCGATAAATCATCACATCATTTTTTAATTCATACGAAAAATCACGATGAATTTGGCAATGCTTCGCTTTTTTTTCATGAATCACGTCAAACAATTTTTGCGGCGGATTTTCATCACCCACCACAATAATTTTATTTTCTCGTGCGATCGATGTTTTTTCAAACGCAATCGCATCACGTGTGTCGCCCAAAATAGTGGTGTGATCAAGCGCAATCGATGTCACCGCAGTGATATCATGTTCGACTATATTCACTGCATCCAATCGCCCACCCAACCCCGCTTCCAAAATCATTATATCCAACGAAGCACGTTGAAATAACCATAATGCAGCCAACGTTGTAAACTCAAAAACACTTAAAATCACGCCATTTCTACTGTTTTCTATCGCTTCAAATGCTCGCAATAATTCCGCATCCAATACATCGCGATTGGCAATGCGAATGCGCTCATGAAATTGCAACAGATGCGGTGACGTGTAAAGTCCCGTGCGATATCCCGCTTGCGTGTAAATCGATTCCAGTGTTTTGGCAGTCGACCCTTTGCCATTGGTGCCTGTAATCACAATCACGGGACAATCAAAATATTTCAACGACAAACGCGTTGCAACAGAATCAATGCGATCCAAAGAATAGGTATCGCGGTGTTGATGCAATGACCTCAGATGATCAAACCAATTATCGAGCGTCATGCAATAATTTCGTTAATAAACGATGAATGGTGGTGCGCATGTCGCGACGATCGACGATCATATCGATTGCGCCTTTTTGCAATAAAAATTCGCTGCGTTGAAATCCTTCCGGCAATGTTTGACGTATCGTTTGCTCAATCACGCGCGGACCCGCAAAACCCATCAACGCTTTGGGCTCAGCAATAATAATATCGCCCAATGTTGCCAAGCTTGCTGAAACACCGCCCATGGTAGGATCTGTTAGCACAGAAATATAAGGCAATCGCGCTTCGGCTAATTGCGTGAGCGCCACGGATGTTTTCGCCATTTGAAACAATGAAAACAATCCTTCTTGCATGCGCGCACCGCCCGACGTGGAAAAACAAATCAGCGGTTTTTTTTCAGCAACTGCGGTCTTCACTGCCAACGCAAATCGCGAACCAACTGCTGCACTCATCGAGCCGCCAATAAAATTAAATTCAAATACGGCAATAATAACGGGCAAATGATCCAATCTGCCTTTCATTACAATCAGCGCTTCGCTTTCATCGGTTTCCTTTTGCGCGATAGACAAACGATCTTTGTATTTTTTAGAATCGCGAAATTTGAGTTTGTCTTCCGGCAGAATATCTTGCCCAAATTCATCGCGACCATCGGGATCCAAAAAATAATCGATGCGTTGGCGCGCAGTGATGCGCATGTGATGCTGGCATTTGGGACAGACAAACAACAGGCGTTCGAGCTCCGCGTGATAGAGCACCGCTTCGCAGCCCGTGCATTTACTCCAAACGCCTTCGGGCACTCCTTTCTTTTTGACGGATGTACCAATCTTGGGAAGCAGCCGTTTAAACCAACTCATAGGCACCTCGTGATGCGGGTAAGCATAGCACTGTTTATGGTAAAAAAAACGGCCCTTTGGGCGTTTTCGGGAGGTTAAAATTGGCGGGGTATTCGACATTAACCAGATACAATCCATTGGGCTGAGCGGTCAGTGCGGCCTTGGTGCGATCACGCGAATTGAGCACAGCAAGCGCCCAGTGTGGATCGCGATCACCCTGCCCAATCGTCACTAAAACACCCACAATATTGCGCACCATGTGCAACACAAATGCGTTGGCCTTCACTTCAAACACAATCATTTGACCTTGTTTTTCGATGTGCAATGCGTGAATCGTTCTCACTGCGTGTTGCGCCTGGCAACCCGATGCGCGAAAAGCGCTGAAATCGTGTTCGCCAATTAAATATTCTGCGGCCATGCGCATGCATTCTAAATCAAGAGATTTGTAGGTCCAGCTCACCGATTTTCGAAAAATTCCGGGGCGTACTGGTTGCGTGCAAAGTAAATAACGGTAGGTGCGTGACAACGCACAATGTCGCGCGTGAAAATCCTTCGGTACTTCACGCGCCCACAGTGCCGAAATATCGTGCGGCAAATTACTGTTGACGCCAAACACCCAAGCATGCTCATTGCGATTGGCTTCGGTATCAAAATGCACGACTTGTGCGGTCGCATGGACACCCGCATCCGTTCTACCAGCACACATCACCGTAACTTCATGGTTAGCAACACGCATCAACGCTTGCTCTACTTTTTGCTGAATGGAACTTACTGCTTCTTGATGTTGCCAACCGTGATAATTGGCGCCATCGTAAGACAACGCCATCGCGATGCGATACGTCATAAGGTTTGTTTCATGAGTTGTTGCGCCTCATTGCGTTGCACAGAATTTCCTTTCGCAATCACCACAGCCAATAACGTGCGCGCTTCTTCAATATTACCCATCGTTAAATACGAACGTGCCAAATCTAATTTCGCTGGAATCGCTTCGTCCGTATTCATAAAATCATACTCGGGAGATGCATCCACAGATTTTTCACGTCGGCGAAAAAAACGTAATGCGATAATACTGAGCGCTAACAAAAGTACGATCGTCACACCCATGTTGGTATAACCACTGGGCGCTGCATCACGCATCCAATGCAATAATGAGTTCGTTGATGTTGGTGCTGCATTCGTCAATAATTGTTGATGCAATGCTTGTATTTGTTGTTGCAACACAATGATATCTTGATTGATTGCGCGAATCGCTGAGATCTCATCGCGATCGTGGCTTTCCAATAATTGTAGTCGCGCTTCGGCGGTGTCAGCGCTCGTCAATGCAACGTGATTATCCAGCACGGCAGAAGACTCGGCAGCTGGCGCAGGTGGCGCTGCTGCAGGCGATGATGCCGGCATCAGGTTAGACACATAAGCTTGCGCAGGGGCTGGTGCTGTAGAAAACGGTGCTTGCGCAAAAACACAAAAGCTCATCAACACTATGCAGAACGCAATTATTTTTTTCACGATCAAATCCTCTTTGATTAAGTGGATTTAATGGTATCATTTTCGTAAAACGCCTGTCGATGAGGAAAACAGCTATGACCGAATCTAATTCCGCAGCAAAAAAAGGTATCTGGGGTACGCTGATTGTAGTGGTGCTAATTATCATTGGCGCGGTGTATTTCAAACCCTGGTGGACAAAAACGCATTTGCCTCCCGCAGTCACGATTAATACCGCCAATCAACCCACCCTCGGCAATCCCCGCGCAAAAATTCATTTTGTGGTATTTGAAGATTTGAAATGCGGTAATTGCGCGCGATTTAATAATGAAGTGTTGCCGTATATTAAAAAAAATTATATCGATAAAGGTATCGCACAATACACCATGATTAATTTGGCATTCATTCCCAACTCAACACCAGCAGCAAATGCTGCACGTTGTGTTTACGTGCAAAACCCGAAATTGTTTTTTCCATATGTTGATGTAATTTATTCGCATCAACCGCCGGAAAATCAAGATTGGGCAACGATACCAACATTGCTGAATTTCGCCGGTGAAGTGCCAGGAATCAACATTGATCAACTCACACAATGTATTTTGAATAGTCCATATGATTCGCTGATGCAAAATAATTTAGCGTTGGCCAAAAAAATAATGGGTGAGCAAGTAGCGACGCCAGCGCTTTATATCAATGGCATCAGAGTCAATCCGCCAACGGAAGAAAAAGTGGCTGAGATGATGAATGCAATCAAGTAAACGACCAACAAAAGAAGTTGGTTGTCACGATTATAATTTTGTTTTGTATCTATTTTCCCTATAATATTGTCATTATGTTGCCTATACATTCCATTACTGCGTTGTTTAAAAAACACTTGCCCGCTCTCCAAAAGGAGCCGCGCGCGTTAGCAAGCGATAATAAAAAAGATCTGAGCCGCGCGCGTTAGCAAGCGGTTTTATTTAAATTGTTTTACAATAAACGGTGTCACTTGATGAGTGATAGGATCAAATTGATGTCGATTCGTGAAATTAAAATGTTTTCCGTAAACATGTGCGGCTCCCTGTTGAGTTTTGTGAGCGCTGCAATTTCTCGCCCTGTAGTGACCGCTCAGCAGGATGGCTTAGGGGCGTGAATAGTTACAATTTTTTCACCCATTTAAGCCTTTGTTAATTCACGTTTGATCGTTTTTTGATATTCTGTCGATCAAAATCACAGATTCAGAGAAAAATATGAGCAGAGCAGCAACTGCGGGTACTGTAACAACCACAACTTCAAATGATCTTCATCTGATTCAAAAATGACTTGTTACTTTATACCCAAAAAAATCTTATGCACAATCGTTATATTTTGGAACGACTGTATCAGATTAATGCCTTACTAGAAGAAAAATCTTATTGCTTTGAACGCGATTGCTTTTTATCACAACAAGGGATTACCGAGGCGCAGTTGCTGATGTCTAAGCGTTGGGTACAACATTATGCGCGCGGTCCTTATTATATTGCCGAAAATAAAAATGAGCTGGCGCTCCGAACATCTATTTGTCGTAATACTAATCCACCTGTTGATATTCATTCTGTTATGTCTCGTTTACGTTTGGCGGGACGGTGTTTAGATATATTTGGCGCGCACCACGGGGGGGCCGGGGGTATAGCGAATACGGTGGGCGGTGGTGCGGGGTCCTGTGGTGTTCACGTGCCGCGCGTGATCGTTTCAGATTTTGTGTCGAGCAAAAACAGTATGCAGTTGGAACTTGTTATGTCGCGAGTGCGAGCAAGTGCCCACAAGCTAGTGCGAGCAAGTGCCCACAAGCTTAAGCGTTCATGCGTAGTATCGTAGTTTCTTGTTGAAAAAATCCCATCGCCATAGTTTGTGCGGTAGGATCCCAGCAAGAATCAATATACCGATTAACAAGTTCGTTATAATTCCAACAGCTTGATGTTCTTACCCACCAATAAACCCAGCGCGACAAATAATTTTTGATCTGGCAGAGACATGACTGGTTTTCGAAATTTAGCTATTCATGAATACACTTCAATTGATTTGGATAAATTAAAATATATTATTGAGCTCTGTGCACGACAAAAAAATTACCGCGTCATTCCGGAAATTTTTGTACTCAAAAATTATCCGGAATCCAGTGTTTTTCTCCTAGATCCCGGATAATTGCTAGCGCAATTTCCGGGATGACGAGTGCTTTTTAAATTTCATCGTGTACAGAGTTATCGAAATATTAATGTGATTGTGACAATTGAAAATCCGCTTGCTGTCGCGCGTGCTTCTTTGCTTAATTTATACGCGCGCGGCTCAGGGGGGCTTTAACTACGTAAAGATCTCGATGATTTTTTCTCTGCTGCCTTATCAGGACAATTCATTTTCATTAAAACATAATGGATTTGTTCTTCTGGTGTTGTTAACTTGCGAAGTGTGTCTATATTCACGCCATATCGTTCAATCAGTTGTTTTCTGGTACTTTCGTCGGTATTTCTAAACAAACCGCATTGATTTTTTCCAAGAGCGTGTTCAATTATTTGTTCTATTGTAATAGAGTCTTTGTTTTGAACTGTATTCCAATACGAATCTTTCGACATCTGAAAATGATCAAAAAAATCTTTTACTGCTATCGCACTCAATACCGTGCAAACCGCTGCGCATTGTTCTGGGGTGAGATTATGAAGTACATACCCAAACTCACTTGCTGTTTGAATGAGTGCAGGAAGCTGATCTTTGAGTGCTGTGCAAACCACTGTGCATTGCTCTGGGGTGAGATCATGAAGCACATTCCGAAAATCACTCATTGTTGTAATGAGTGCGGGAAGTCGATCTTCAAATGCTGTAAAAACTGCTGTGCGTTGCTCTAGGGTGAGGTGATAAAGCACACTCCGAAAATTACTCGCTGTTATAATGAGTGCGGGAAGTCGATTTTCGAATGTTGTAAAAACCGCTGTGCGTTGCTCTGGGGTGAGATAAAAAAGCACATTCTGAAAATCACGCGCTGTTGTAATGAGTGTGGGAAGTCGATCGTTGAGTGCTGTGATAACCACTGCGCGTTGCTCTGGGGTGAGATAATGAAGCACATCCCAAAAACTATCTGCTGTTGTAATGAGTGTGGGAAGTCGATCGTTGAGTGCTGTAAAAACTGTTGTGCGTTGCTCTGGGGTAAGGTAATAAAGTACACCATAAAAATCATGCGCTGTTGTAATGAGTGTGGGAAGTTGATCGTTGAGTGCTGTGCAAACCGCTGTGCGTTGCCCCAGGGTGAGATCACGAAGCATACTCCGAAAACTATATGCTGTTGTAATGAGCGCGGGAAGCTGATCTTTGAGTGCGGTGACAACCACTTTAGTTTTTTCAG